>FUFK010077005.1_pt1 | contig 22845 bp, 23 predicted proteins | sample 1021851 | NCBI WGS metagenome assembly FUFK01 (sample SAMEA51879418, study PRJEB19060) | metagenome
AGCGCAAATGCTGAAGCTGCGCTTTCAAAGAATTCTCTAAAACCTCCAAAACGTCGAGGAGATACAATCGCATCTCATGATTATGTTGGGCCTCAAGCAACAAAAGATACTTGGGAAAAGCTAAAAAAAGAGGGATGTTTTTCTTTTCGATATCTATGGGGCGGAGAAAATCCCTTAATTTATTTACGCGATCNAAATCAACTTCCCGATCTGCTCAATCCAAAAAAAGATGGTTTTGCAAATTTANGTTTTCTNTTGGGATGTTCNAACTGGATTCTNGCNAGNAATGCATANATGAATCCTTGGATACATCTTCAAACNACATCTCATAACTTTAGGGCAGTCCCAATGGGGACGCCNTTGATTGCAGAAATGCAGGTTAAAGATTGTTATGACAAAAAAGGTCATGAATTCATAGATGTCGATGTAAATCTTTTCGACGAACGCGATGAAGAATGCATTATGATGATTAATCTCTTAGCAATATATAAAGTAAGAGGTGCCTAATAACTGACAAAAGGGGGAAAAATGGCTAAAGAATCATGGTTTTTGATCTTAACGGCAATTGGTGTTGCTCTNGTTTCGCTGGGATATGGAGTAAATCCAAAGCTTGGNATGCCCTTGCTATATGGGATTGATATAGAAAGCGTAAATCAAATAAATATGTACAGAGCTATNATGGGTTTGTATTTANCTATTTCTTTGTACTGGATAATTGGCGCCCTTAATGAGAATGTTAANTTATCTGCNCTCTGGAGTATGTTCNTNTTNATGACNGGTATAGGNTCTGGAAGNTTAATCAGTGTTTACTTGGATGGCACTCCTTCNACTATTTTTATGTTTTTCCTCTTTATTGAAATAATTTCNGCAGTTTTGTGCTTATTTTTTATTTCTAGATTAAATAAGGGGATTGAAGCTTAGAAAAGAAAACTATGGAGCTTTCTAATAAAAATTCCAACCTTCATTACTTTCAAGCAGGTCAAGGAGATCCCTTAGTCTTTTTACACGGATTCCCTGATTGTGCGGTCAACTATAAAGANCAGATAGAATTTTTTAGCGCCAATGGATTTGAAGTTTTCGTTCCATTGATGCCAGGCTATCACGAGGACGATCAAGAGCTAGATACTTACCAAAGCTTAAAAATAGCTGAGGAATTATCAACATTCATTAATTCTGTTACAGACAAGCCTATTAATTTATTTGGCCATGACTGGGGAGCTTCAGCAGCTTATGGGATAGCTAATTTGATACCTGAGAAAGTAGCCAAATTAATTACTGCTTCGGTCCCTTACGGCCCCGCTTTGATGAGCGCTTTTTTACTTGATGGAGATCAACAAAGAAAATCTTGGTATATGTTTTTTTTCCAACTTGAAATTGCTGAAATGGCTGTTGAGGCAAACGATTATGAATACATCAAGAGACTGTGGCGAGAATGGTCNCCGAATTGGTCTGATTACGAAAGNTATGCTCAAGAAGCAATAAATGTTTTANCCAAGCCTGGAGTTTTAACCCGAGCCCTNAAATATTATCGCAGCACTTTTCAATCAGGATTACAAAGCGAAAGATTGAATAATTTACAAATGACCTTTACTGATAAATTTAAGATGCCGGCGCTTTATCTTCATGGAAAAAACGACGGATGCATTGCTGCTGAACTTTCAACCGGGATGGAGGATAGTTTCGAAAATCTGAAAAAGCTCGAGCTTGATGACTGTGGACATTTTCTCCATTTAGAAAAACCTAAAGAAATAAATCAAATTATTCTAGATTTCCTTAATTCTTGATCTTCAAATCTGAGTCTACTTTTAATTAAAGATTAAATAACCGATTTCTTTTTTAATTTGTTCTGTTATGAATGGCTGTGCCTTTTCGTTTGGATGAATACCATCGGGTTGCATGAGATCTTCTCTCAGCGCCACATTTTCCAGCATGAACGAAATCAATTTTGCATCCGTCTCTGAAGCAACTTCAGAGTAAATGTTTTCAAAAGCTTCAATATATTTTTTTCCATAATTCGGAGGAATNTTGATTTGCATAATTATCGGNATTGATTGGTTATNNGAGATTATTGAAANTATTTTTAACAAGTTCTGTTTTATCCTTGAGATTGGATAACCACGCAACGCATCATTCCCACCTAACTCCACTAAAACAAAGTCAGGTTTATATGTATTTAGGTCTCTGCTTATTCGAGACAGTCCTCCTGAAGTAGTATCTCCCGAAATACTTGAATTAATGATCTTCAAACTTTTTCCTTCCTTAGAAAAAGAGCTTTTTAATAGGGTCGTCCAATTTTGCGATTCTTTAATACCAAATCCGGCAGAGATACTGTCTCCTAAAATCAAAAGCTTCTTATCATCTGCGATGATAGAATTGGAAAAAATCAAAACAAAAATAAATAATTTTTTGTATTTGGAAATCTCAAGGAAACTCATTTAATGATTATAAAAGCAAGAAATTTGTCAAAAAAGGTTATTTTTAACGGCGAAGATATAAATATTTTAGACAAGATTGATTTAGACATTTCTTCAAATACATCTCTTGCAGTGGTTGGTCCATCAGGATCGGGTAAATCAACTCTCTTGGGTCTTCTTGCGGGACTGGATTCTCCTTCAGGAGGGGAAATATTCTTCGACGATATGCCTCTTCATTCCATGTCAGAAGATAGCCGCTCAAAAATTAGAAAAGAATCTGTAGCTTTTGTTTTNCAGAATTTTGAGCTGTTAGCAGGTTTGACTGCATTGGAAAATGTCATGCTTCCTTTGGAAATGAAAAACAATAGAAAAGCTAGAGAGATTGCTGAAAAATATCTTGAGAAGGTCGATATGCTCAACAGGGTGATGCACTATCCTCAACAGCTCTCGGGAGGAGAACAACAAAGGGTTGCCATTGCCAGAGCATTTGCATGCGAAGCGAAGGTTTTGTTTTGCGATGAGCCAACCGGAAACCTAGATTCTACGAACAGTAAAATGATCTCAGATTTACTTTTTGATGTTTTTAACGAATCAAGCACTGCACTTATCATTGTGACTCACGACGAAGATTTGGCTGATCGATGTGATCAAAAAATTAGACTCATTGATGGAAAAATTCAATGAATGTTGTTTTATTGTCTTTAAAAATTTTCTTTCGGGAACTTAAGTCCGGACAGTTGCTGTTAATGTTTCTTTCCTTAACTTTAGCTGTTGGAATAGTTGCTTCTATCACTTTGTTTACCGACAGACTGGATCGCTCCTTGATAGCCGAGTCTCAAGTATTTTTAGGAGGAGACTTAAAATTTGAAACAAGCGATGCAATAGAAGAATCCAATATCCCAAATTTCGAGGGACAATTTGCAAAGATCTATGAATTTGGAAGCGTAGTCTCTAATGCGGATAACTTTCAATTAGCTGCTATAAAATCAGTTGAAAAGCCTTATCCAATCGCTGGTCAGCTGGAAATCATAAATGAAAACTCAGAAGTGGAAACTTTCACTTCCCCGCCCAATCCAGAAGAAATTTGGCTGGACGGTCGTTTAGCAAGACTTCTGGATATTTCCATAGGTGATCAAGTTGATCTTGGGGCTACATCTCTTATTTATTCTGGAACTATTTCTTCTGAGGCAGATCGAGGAACCGGTTCCTTTGCTTTTGCTCCAAAAGCAATTATGAATTCTGCTGATTTAGAATCGACTCAACTCATTCGGTCTGGCTCTAGAGTCCGTTACACCTATTTATTTACTGCTTCCAAAGAAGATATTGATAAATTAGAACAGTACTTCCAAAACATTAAACGGCCCGGTGATGATATTTTAACTCCTCAGAACGAGGAGACTCCTTTAGGCAGGGCCATTGATAGGGCTTCTAATTTTTTTCTGCTTGGTGCTTTGTTAGCAATTATTTTGTCTTCGCTGGCAATTGCAATTTCATCCTTACAATTTACGAGGAGACACACTGAATACGTCGCCATCTTTAAAGCATTAGGCTTTCAACCGAAAGAAATACGAATTACTTATCTATTGATCTTTACTTTCGTAGCTATATTTTCAATTCTTTTTGGCATAGCTACAGGATGGTTTGTTCAACTTTCTTTCTTAAGTCTTCTTAAGGAATATTTTCCTGCCAACTTGCCTCTACCTGGCCCTAATCCTTACGTTATATCAGTAGTCACAGCTTTCACGTGTTTGCTAGGTTTTGCGTATCCCATGTTAAGAAATTTATTTGAGTTATCTCCAAATACAATTCTAAGAAAGACCACTAACAAAACAGGAAATTTTTTATCGATAGTTTATTCTCTAAGTGGACTTCTAGCTTTTTACTTTTTAATAGTTTTTTTCATCAGAGATTTTTACATCACAAATATTGTTTTCTTCTCAATATTGGCTTTCGCTCTTTTCATTTTTAGTTTTATTTACGTTATTTTTTCATTCATCAAACCTTTGGGTCTTAATCCACTGAAAACTTTTAAGATGATTGCTTTTGAATTAAGCCGAAGGAAACTCTTCAATTCATTGCAGATAGTTTCCATAACCGTAGCGATAGCTTTGAGCTTAATTGCTTACTCTTCATCAACCAATATCATTTCTTCATGGGAGAGTTCTTTACCTGAAAAAGCTCCAAACAATTTCATTTTTAACTTATTTGAAGACGAAAAGGAAAATCTAAAAGATTTTCTAGAATCAAGAGATATTGAGTTACTTCCTATCTATCCTGTGACAAGTGCAAGATTTTTTAGAGTCGGAGAAGGCGAAGACATTGATCGAACCTTCAATTTTACTTGGATGGAAGACTTACCCGAGGGTAACAAAATTGTTTCAGGAGAGTGGTTTAATAAGTCAACTGATGGGGTTTCCATTTCTATTGAAATAGCAGAAAGATACAACTTAAAGCTTAACGATAAAATAGAAATTGACGTAGCAGGCAAAAGAATCAGTAGCTTTATTCAAAGCATAAGAGAAGTTAATTGGGAGAACTTTAGCCCTAATTTTTTTGCTATCGGTAATACAGATGACTTTTCTGACCTATCTCCTACATACATCACTTCTTTCCATGTTCCTGAAAATAAAAAAATAGTTACCACAGAGCTTATAAAACAATTTCCGACTAGCTCTGTCATTTCTCTTGAAAATTTAATACAGGAAATTCAATCGATTATTTCTAAAGTTTCGCAAGCTTTAACGCTTATTTTAGGGCTTACTCTTTTGTCTGCATTATTTCTGATGTTGGCTACGATCCAAGAAAGCTACAAGCAGAGAGAGAAACAGAATGCCATCTTAAAAACTTTAGGCTTAAGCAGAACCGTCATGCAAAAAAATACTTTTTTGGAGTACTTAACCATCGGATTGTTCGCCGGAGGATTAGGGGGCCTGCTAGCCTTGATTGCGACATACTTGATTGAAACGTTTGTTTTTGAAATTGATCCGACTGTTTATTGGGATATTCTTTTACTGGGAATCTTAAGCGCGGTGGTCATTATAGGAATTATTTCTGCAATCTTTACATTTTATCTTTCGACAAAAACTCCGAAGGATGTTTTCAGTAAAGTTTCATGAGCTCAAGCGTCAAATCAGGTCCAATTCCAGCCGGTCGTCTTCAAAGAGGAAGCTCCAGCTCAGATAATTATATTTCTAAGTTCCGGCAGGTTCTTATCAGGCATGGTTTGACCATGACTGTGATAGCAATTATTTGTCTATTCGTGCCGTTTATATTGGATGACTTCAATTCCTCCCTAAGTAAATTATTTCTTTCTCCTTCAAAATATTTTGTATGGTTTTTAGCAGTAACTTTGTTTATTTTTGGGTATTTAAAATTTACCAAAAAAAATCTCAATGTTCGTCAAATTGCTTGGATATGTTACTTGTTCGTAATCTCCGTAGTTGAGGAAATTGGCTTTAGACTTGGCTTACCGCTCCTTTTTACTTCTGAATTCATTGGTATAGATATTTTTTGGATAGGCGTTATTTTGAGTAACTTTATATTCGCTACAATTCACTACTTCACGTTACGTTGGAAACTTACAGCATGCGTATTCACATTTTTAGGCGGCATGGGATTTAGTCGACTTTTTTCGGTGACAGGGGACTTGGCTTTAGTCATATTAGTTCACTGGGCCGTAACCTTTTTAAATACTCCATCTGCTCCAAAAGGTTTGAATAATTCAAATCTAAAAGATTAATTGACATCGTAAATGTCATTATTTTAAGGTTTATTCATGAGTCGTTCTTTATCAGTTATCTTATTGATAGTAGCAATTTCCATTGCTTTTATTTTTTATCTTTCAAATCAAAAACCTGAAATAAATTACGATAGATTTAATTTGGTATCACCAGGCATCCTAAGAACTCCGGATGATCGTTTTGAAAATTTAGAAGATTTTCCATTTAAAGCTAATTATCTAACAATTGGTGACACCAGAATTCATTATTTAGATGAAGGACCGAGAAACGGAGAGGTAATTTATCTTCTTCACGGTGAGCCGGCTTGGAGTTATTTATTTAGAAAAATGATTCCTGTGCTTGTAGATGCAGGTTATCGAGTTATAGCGCCTGATATGGTTGGCTTTGGAAAATCGGATAAATATATTTCTGTGGAAGATTACACCCATCAAATGCACGTAGATAAGATGACTCAATTAATTGTAGAGCTGGACTTAAATAATATTACTGCGCATGTGCATGATTGGGGCGGGCTCGTTGGACTTAGAGTTGTTGCTGAAGAGCCAGATAGATTTTCTAGAATTATTGCTTCCAACACTTCTTTAATTGCTACTGGAAGGGGCGTTTTAAATGATATGTTTAGTTTTATAGCTTATCCTCTTTTTAAATTTTCAATATGGTTTCAAGGACCAGCAACTTGGGAAGAATTCATTGGAGGCGATGGATTTACAGGATGGATAAGGTATTCAAAATCAACTGATAATATTGATGTTGGTGGCATAATGCAGACCCTTGGCACTGTCTCAGCTAGTGAAAGAGTTGGNTATGAAGCTCCATATCCTAATGCAACCTATAAAGCAGGCGCTCAAATATTTCCTTATTTAATCCCAAGCGAACTAAGAAAAAATGAAAAAGCCTACAGAGATGTTTTTGAAAAATGGGATAAACCATTTTTAATTGCCAATAGTGATAATGATCCCGTTACAAGTAACAATCCCAGGTTGGTAGAGATGTTAAAAAGAGTGCCAACAGCTGAAGAGATTGTCATCAAAGGACCAGGCCACTTTATTCAAGAAGAAGCTGGGCCTGAATATGCCCAATTAATAATAGATTTTATAAGCGGAAATCCTAAAGGTTTTTCAGTCGAAAAAAAGTTAGATGGCAATTTATCTTTAGATCCATAAAAAATAATAATGAACCGCATAATTCTTTTATTCTTTTTATTTAATACCTTTTTTATAAATGCAGCTTTACTTGAAGTAGAGGTGGACAATATTCTTGAAGAAGGGATTCTTCATTTGGCAATTTATGATTCAAAAGAAACTTTTGAAGCTGACAAAGGCGATAAACCTGGACCACAGGAAGGAATTGTTGAAGGTGTAATAAAATTTGTAAAAACTGGAATCTCTTCAGAAAAATTTGAATTACCAAATGGAATATATGCTATTGGCATTTACGTCGATTCTAATGAGAATAATATTTTAGACACTAATTTTTTTGGCATGCCCAAAGAACAATTTGGATTTTCTAATAATGTTTTCGGTAGATTTGGCCCACCTTCTTTTGAGTCTGCATCTTTTCAACTTGATGACTATAAAAAAATATCTGTTAATTTGAAATGAATGAGACCCTAATACTTTCTTCGCATGCTTTGCCTGGTCTCATAGCATTAATCTTGGGAACGATAGTTTTATTATCTAAAAAAGGCACTAAATCACATAAAAGAAGAGGGTATGTATGGTTAAGCTTGATGATGGTTATTTCTATAACAGCAATATTCATACAAGAAATAAATCCAAACTCATACTCACCAATACACTTGCTTATTCCGTGGACGATTTTTTCTATTTGTTTTGGAATATATGCAATTAAAAAATATAGAAAAAGTAAAATTAAAATTTGGAAAAATCTTCATCAATGGACAATGATTGGTTTGTTCTTTGGGGCTTTAGTAATAGCAGGGGCTTTTACCCTTTTTCCTGGCAGAATGTTGCACGAAATTCTTTTTTTATAAATTTTATCAACTTATGGCAGGATATGACTTACTGATGATATTTTGGTCGGGTTTTTTAATCTTTGGGTTATTTATGGCATACCAAGATTATCGAAAGTGGATTACTTCCAACGAAGCCAACAAGAGCTTGTCCCTGAGAGAAATATTTTCAATCTTTGGTCAAGGAATTGTCTTTGTAGGAATTGCGCTAGCTGGGATTATTTTTTTTACCTTAAACCAACATCTAATTTAAGTGGTGCCCAGAGGTGGAATCGAACCACCGACACAAGGATTTTCAGTCCTTTGCTCTACCAACTGAGCTATCTGGGCAATCGAGCGCACAATATTAGAAGAATCGTAAGTTAAGCGCAATCGATTAATCGATAGAAATTAGAATATTTAAAGTATTATGAACAGGGGATGAATTCAGAAACTTTAACAAACCGAGTAAGGGCAGGGTACGGTATTGGTGACTACGCCATTTGCCTTTACTGGAGCGGTATCGGTCTTTATCTTTTATATTTCTATACCGACGTGGTTGGCATTTCTCCAATTTTAGCTGGTTGGATTTATGCTCTGGGAATTGGTTGGGATGCGATCACCGATCCGTTCATGGGGTATTTAGCTGAAAGGACCAAAACAAAAATGGGCAGCTATCGTCCCTTTATTTATTATGGATCGATACCTTTAGCCTTATCGTTTGTTTTGCTCTTTTGGGTGCCTCCTTTTGAAGGTACTGTTTTGTTTTTATTCTTGATTCTAGTTAATTTAATTCACAGAAGTTGCTTCACCATTGTTAGTGTTCCTTACTCATCATTGACAGCCAGAATTACCAACGACAGCAATGAGCGCACAAAATTAACGACCGCAAGAATGATAAGTGCTTCATTTGGAACACTTTCAATGTCTGCTTTAGCGTTTCCGTTGATTGCATATTTTGGCGGAGCCGATGAAGCTTTTGGTTTTCTTTGGCTCGCAATAATCTCTGGTTTGATTGCTATTGCTCTATTATCTGTAACGGTTTATTCAGTTCGCGAGAAGGTCGATGAAATAGTTACCTCCAATCTTCCCAACTTTGTATCAATTACCAAAACCGTGGCAACCAATTATCCTTTTTGGATAGTTTTCGGCTGCATTCTCATCTTAGGTTCAACCGGAGTCATGTTTAACAAAAATTTAATTTATTTTGTTAAGTACGGACTAGAACTGCATGAATATCAGGGATTGATCCTAGGGGTAAGTTCCGGCGCCTCGTTTTTATCTTTACCTTTTTGGGCGTATTTGGCATTAAAAATTGGAAANAGGGAGACCTGGTTAATTTCAATGACAATCGCTTTCATAGGTCTTTTATTATTTTTCTATTATCCAATTGCATCTTTAAATGAGCTATTGATCCTTTTAGCACTGATCGGAGTTGGAAACGGGGCTGGAGGGGTTCTCTTTTGGTCAATGTTGCCTGATACAGTTGAATACGGCGAGTGGAAAAGCGGCATCAGAACCGAATCATCTCTTTATGGTTTTATGACATTTGCACAGAAATCATCGATAGCTGTGGCGGCTTTAATCTTAGGATTTTTATTATCGGGCATAGGGTTTGAACCCAACCAAATTCAATCAGAAGAAACCATATCTGGAATGAAGTTTATGATGAGTTGGATACCTATCTGTGGAATTATAATTAGTCTAGTATTGATGTACTTTTATCCAATAAGCACAAAGTTTCATGGCGAGCTTTTACAGAGAATAAAAGAGAGGAACGCATAATGTCTAAATCAAAAGTGAAGTGGGGAATCATTGCAGCCGGAAGCATAGCTAACGCCTTTGCTCATTCAATTAAATATTCAGAAAACTCTGAACTCAAAAGTGTTCTTGGAAGAAATGAAGAAAAGGTAAATGCTTTTGCAGAAAAACATCAAATACAACCGTTTACTGACCAAGAATCTTTTTTTGATTCTGAAATTGATGCTGTTTACGTAGCTACGCCACACGATACACACTTTCATTACTCCATGGAGGCAATAAACAGATCTTTACACGTTTTATGCGAAAAACCGCTTACTGTTAATTCAACCGAAGCCATGGTTCTTATGAATGAGGCTAAAAAGCAAAAGGTCTTTTTAATGGAAGCATTCATGTACAGGACACATCCTCAAACTCATGAGATTTTAAAATTAGTGAAAGAACACTTTCAGGATAATAAGGTTCTTATTTCCAGTTCATTTGGTTTCAATGCTCCGGTTCCAGAAGATCATAGATTAAGAAACCCTGACTTAGCGGGCGGCGCTATCNTAGATGTAGGTTGTTACCCTCTATCCATGGCCAGACTTATAGCCGGCACCATTGATGNCAAGCCTTTCCTTGACCCGATCAGCATGGAAGTATCCGGTGAATTAGATTCCACAGGTGTAGATGCAGACTCAACGGCAAAGATTACCTTTAATGACAAAATTCAGGCGGAAATTAAAACTGCCATTGTTAACGAATATGCAAATGACTTGATCATAGAATCAGGTGATTCAAAACTAGAAGTTTCTCAACCTTGGCATTGCGGTCAATTTCAGGATGGTAAATCGTCCATTAAATTAACCCTAAATAATAANGAATCTGAAATTCCCATAGTTGACGATGTTGGTTTATTTACTCGAGAAATTAATGAAGCATCTGATTGCATTCTTCAAGGAAATCTAGAATCTGAAGCGATGTCTCACAAAGATACTTTTGGGAACATGCTGTGGTTAGAAAGATGGTACGTTGAAACAGGCGTCAAGTATCCCCAAAACACTCCGCAAAGTTCGNCAATATTTAGTTACGACTACTCGGCTGTTGAAAATATAAAGAAATCAGCCTTCGAAGAGATTTCTAAAGAAGGCTCTCGAATAGTATTTGGTTGTGACAATCAAACCTCTCAACTTCATGCTTCTACTATGTTTGATCATTTTTATAGAAACGGAGGCAATATTTTTGATACTGCCTACATCTATAATTTTGGAAAATCTGATAAATACCTCGGTGAGTGGATTAAAACTAACGACTTNTCTAAAGATGTAATGGTGCTAGGCAAGGGGGCGCATACTCCTGATTGTGAACCCAAGTTTATAAAGCCACAATTAGAAGAATCACTCGATAGACTTATGCTCGATNGNATGGATATATATTGCTTGCATAGAGATAATGCAGATATCCCTAGCGGTGAATTTATAGATGCTCTTAATGAAGTCCGTGATGAAGGACTTATATCTTATCTAGGCGCATCAAATTGGACCTTAGAAAGATTCAGTGAGGCTAATGAATTTGCGCAGAACAACGATAAAGTAGGGTTCAAAGTTTTGAGCAACAATTTTAGTTTAGCCAACATGAACGAACCAGTATGGCCAGGTTGTGTCCACTGTCATGAAGAATTCCTAGACTATTTAATTGAGAACGACATTTTTCTTTTTCCTTGGTCGAGTCAAGCTAGAGGTTTTTTCCTAGAAAAAGACCTTTTTCCTAAAGCTGAGCATTTTGCTAATCCCACTCTGGAAGAGGAAAAAAGAGTNTGGCACAGCAANGNAAATCTTTTAAGAAGAGATAAATGTTTTGAACTNGCAGAAGAATTAGGTTGTCTCCCCATTGAATTAGCGCTTGCCTATGTATTGAACAAACATCCAAACATATTTCCACTGGTTGGACCAAGGTCGATATACGAATCGGAAAGCTGCATGCAGGCTTCAAAGATAAATTTGAGTGAAGATCAGCTGGATTGGCTAATTTCCTAGCGTAATCGTTTCGCTAAGTTCTATTTTTTCTGAAGAAGACCCTATTTCAATCGAATAACTGCCAGNTCTTATTTTCCAATCCTTGTCTTTAACATCCCAATAAGAGAAGTTTCTGGCGTTAAGGTGAATTTCAATTTCTTGTTTTTTTTGTTTTTCAATCAATACTTTTTTGAATGACTGAAGACTTTTTATGGGTTCATCACTTGGGCTACTTTCATACGATACATAACACTGAGCTACTTCTTGACCATCCATATCGCCGATATTTTCAATGTTGAATCTACAAACTACGTCTGCGTTATCGCCTACTGATATTTCAAGATCTCCGTAGGAAAAATCGGTATAAGACAANCCATGCCCGAAAGGAAAGAGGGACTTGATGTTTTTTCTTTCGTACCATCGATGTCCAACCAATAGCTTTTCTTCGTAGTCCATTTGCGAATTCTCGCCCGGGTAACAGGAAAAAGCGGGAGTATCTTCAATTCTTTTTGGGAAGGTAGTAGGGAGCTTCCCAGAAGGATTAACTTCACCAAATAAAATATCCATTAGNGCATTTCCATATTCTTGGCCGCCAAACCAAGATTGAAGTATTGCTTTAGATTGATCTTCCCAAGGCATCGAAACCGGCGATCCTGAATTGATTACCACCACAGTGTTTTTATTTTCAGCCAAGACTGCGTCTACCAACTCATCTTGATTTGCTGGCAATCCTAAGTCAGCCCTATCATTTCCTTCCGTTTCCCAATCTGAATTAGTGCCAATAACTAGAATGACTGCATCAGCTTCTTGAGCGGCTTTTTTTGCTTCCTTCAAGAGATCCACTGCCTCTGGTGGCTTACATCCGAACTGAATTGCAGGAAATCTACCTTCAAAAAAATACTCAACTTCAAAACGGTAAGTTTGATCTTTGTTGAGGTTAATGGATTGTCTTTTTGGAGCTGTCGCAAAAGAGAAGAAAGCCTCACCTGGAGAGGTTTCATTCCAATTATCAACAAGAACCTCTCCATCAATCTTCAATTTACTCAATCCTATACCAAAAATTTCAAATTCATGATCACCTGAAATATCCGGAGTGTAGTCACAAGAAAATCTTACGATGATATGAGGTCGTTCCTCTTTATTGATAATGTTTTTAGCAAAACCTTCAAACACCCAGTATCGATTTCCTTTCAAAACTTCTGTGGATATAAGATTAGATTCGTCAATTTCTTTATCGAAGTACTCAACCAAAAAACCGTCTTCAGAATTTGAGAAAAGCCTCTCATCTAATTTAGGTAAATATTTATTCGTATTTGCTCCTTTTGCATAAGTGATCGCAAATTTATCTTTGTACCTTTCATTCAATGCATCAAATGGGTGAACCTGATAATGGGGTTTTAGACTTGCACTACCGCCACCGATAATTTGACTGTTTTTCGCATTAGGACCAATGATTGCAACCTTGGAGATTTGATTATGATTCAATGGCAGGAGATTATCGTTTTTGAGTAAAACCATACCTTCGCAGGCTACATCTCTGAGAAGTTTATTATGAGCATCTCTAACGTTACTTTTTTCAGGTTTGTTTTGTGGAGAATCAAACCTTCCTGAGAATTTTCCTACTGATAGAATTCTATGTACTTTATCGTCTATTATTTTTTCATCCACTAGACCTTCATTTACAGCTTGCAGCAACTTTTCACCCCATGCATTTCCTGGTCCTGGCATCTCAAGATCAAGGCCACCGTTAGCATTTTCAACAGTTTCCAATGCNGCTCCCCANTCACTTACTACATAACCGTCAAATTTCCATTCTTCTTTCAAGATGTCGATAAGAATTTCTTTATGGGAACTGCAAAAAATATTATTCAGTCGGTTGTATGCAGACATCACTGACTTAGCATCACCATCTTTTACACCCATTTCGAAAGGCAGAAGATATATTTCTCGAAGTGTTCTTTCGTCTACATTAGAACTTACAGAATGTCTCTCAAATTCAGTATCGTTTGCTAATAAAGTGCTTCAAACAAGCGGAAACTTTTTGGGATTGAACGCCTTTGACATAAGCAGTTGCAAGTTTTCCTACCAGCAAAGGATCTTCAGAATAATTTTCAAAATGCCTTCCACCTAAAGGATGCCTATGAAGGTTAATGGTTGGACCGAGCAAGACATCAACATCCTTATCTCTGGCCTCTTCTCCTAAAGCGACACCTATTTTTTCGAGCAGTTCTTCATTCCAAGTTGATCCCATTAGAATAGGGCAAGGAAAACACGCTGAAGTCTTACCTGAGGTTCCGTCTCCTCTGACTCCGTTTGGACCATCAGACATTTTGATNCTNGGTATGTCTANNCTCTCAATTTTATTGGTGTACCAATTATTGAAACCTGATAGNAAAAGAATTTTNTCTTTTAGGTTAAGTTCTTNAACNAAATCTTTCATGAGTTACTCAACTGGTTTGAAACCAACCGGTNTATCAACNTCACCATTNTTGAGAAATTTATCAAGTTGATCATTNAAATAATCTCTNGNNTCTTTTTCNGCAAGATTNAATTGCTTTTCATTTATGAGCATTGTTTGGAGCTGTAACCACTCCATCCAAGCTTTTTTTGAAACGCTATTAAATATTTCTTCACCCCTAGGACCAGGGTAGGGAGGTCTATCTAATGCAGGAAGCTCTTCTTGATATTTTTTACAGTAAACCTTTGTCATTTTGATTCAAAATTTTTTTAACGATNTCNAATACTGGCTTAGGTGCNCCCAATTTAGCAATTTTATTTTTTTCAATCCAAATAGTTTTTTCATCATCGGTTTCCATGTCATCAGGAATATTAATTATTCTAGGTGATATGTGGAAGTCTTTATGAGATAAGGAATGTTTAAAGCTAGGNAGTTNATTNATATNTTGCTTTGTCTGAAACAATTCTCGCTTCGGAAACACCCATAGGTTTGGCCAAATACCTTCATCAGGATTTTTACAAAGCATGACTTTGTTATTTTTCTGATAAATAAACCAATGAAAACTTTCTTGAGTTTTNGTGATTGTATTCTTTTTAGTTTTGATGAAATCTTGTTTTTTAAAACTTAAGCAAGTTTTTTGAATGGGGCATAGATCACATTTTGGTTTTTCTTTCACGCAAATGAGAGAGCCCAAATCCATCATGCCTTGTCCAAAACTTCGATAATTCGTTTTTGGAGAATTCTGATACAAAAAAGGCTTGATGGATTTTTTTAACTCGCGTGGATTGTTTTCTACATTAAGATATCTTGAAACNACTCTTTTGACATTCCCATCAAGGATAGTTCCTTTCTTATTAAAAGCTAATGCAAGGATTGCTCCAGCTGTTGACTCTCCAATCCCAGGAAGAGCAACTAAATCTTCATAATTATCAGGAAATACTTGATGATATTNATCTGTGATTATTTTTGCAGTTTGGTGAAGATTTNTCGCTCTTCGATAAAAGCCTAAACCAGCCCAATTTTTGAGAACTTCATCTAGATTGGCTTTTGATAAAGTTAAAACATTTGGAAATGATTTCATAAAATTTTCGTAGAAGGGAATAACCGTGGAAACTTGAGTTTGTTGAAGCATGATCTCAGAAACCCAGACTTTATAAGGATCATTCGTTTGCCATGGCAAATTATTCCTACCGTGCAAGTTTTGCCACTCGATGATTCTTTCTGAAAATTTCATAATTAAGATATTCTACCTCCATTGATAATATATAATCTGCTTTCGTTTTATGAGATCAATAGACTTAGAAAGAAATACTAAAGAGACGCAAATAAAGCTTTCTCTTAATTTAGATGGTAGCGGTTCTGCAGATTTATCCGTGGAANTACCTTTTTTTGCTCATATGCTAGATCAACTCGTCAGACACGGTGACTTTGATTTACAGCTAAATGCTATAGGCGATCTTGAGATNGATGCACATCANACTGTTGAGGACATTGGAATAATTNTAGGCGAAGCNTTTAACTCTGCTTTAGGNGATAAAAAAGGCATTAAAAGGTTTGGTTCCGCATATGCACCATTAGATGAATCTTTATCTAGAGTTGTTGTTGATTTCTCTGGAAGACCAGGATTATTTTGGGATGTTGAATTTAAAAGAGAATTCATCAATGATTTTGATTTGCAATTGTTGGAAGAATTTTTTCATGGGTTTACTAACAAAGCCCTAGCAACCATNCACGTTGATAATCTAAAAGGGGCAAATGCTCATCACCAAGCAGAGACAATATTTAAAGCTTTCGCTTTAGCTTTAAAACAAGCGTGCTCAATGGACGATGCTAAAAAAGATAGGCTTCCGTCTACCAAAGAACTTCTTTGAGTATGAAAGTTGGAATAATAGATTACGGAGCAAGTAATTTATACTCCATAGATAGAAGTCTTAGATATCTGGGAGCTAATACCCTCATAATTGACGAGCCCAATAAGCTCAAGGAAGTGGATAAACTAATTTTTCCTGGTCAAGGTTCTCTGGGTTCCGCAATGTCTCATTTAAAGAAAATCGAGCTGTTTGAAGATTTAAGAACACAGTTGAAAGAAAAACCTTTTTTGGGCATTTGTTTAGGACTCCAAGTTCTTTTTTCAAAAAGNGANGAGGGAGATANTCANGGATATGGATTTTANAAAAATGAAATATCAATGTTTCCCCCTGACTTACCTATAAAGGTTCCTCACATGGGTTGGAACAAAGTATTTATAAAACAAGATCATGACTTATTTACAAACATTGAAAATGACACAAGATTTTATTTTGTGCANTCNTATTTATTAAAAGACTTCGATGAGGAAAAATCTTTTTCTACCACTCATCANGGTATTGAGTTTATTTCATCTATTGGAGATGAAAATATTTTNGCTACCCAATTCCATCCTGAGAAGAGTGGAGAGGCGGGATTAAAATTTTTTGATAATTTTCTTAAATGGAACCCTTAATGAAAATTATTCCAGCTATTGATATCCAAGATGGGAAGTGTGTAAGGCTTACAAAAGGCGATCTAAATTCTACTGTTAAGTATTTTGATGATCCTGTCCAAGCTGCCGAACATTGGTATTCATATGGAATAGACAGAATTCATATAGTTGATTTAGACGGGGCAAAAAAAGGCCAGTCTTTAATATTGAACATCATTCATGATATTAAAAAGAAATTACCAAAAGTTTCCCTTCAAGTAGGGGGAGGTTTCAGAAATAAAGAAACAATTGAGCGCGCATTAAATTCTGGCATCGATCAAATTATTTTAGGTAGTCTTGCTGTCAAAGATCCTATTTTATTTCACGACATTGCTTCCTCTTATCCAGATAAAATTATTTTTGGGCTGGATACAAAGAATGACTATGTTAAGTCAGAGGCCTGGACAGAAGATTCAGGAGTTTATTGGATAGATTTGGTCAAAAAGTTTAATGATTTACCCATAAACTCTATTATTTTTACAGACATAGATAGAGATGGAATGCTCAATGGACCTAATTTGGAAAAAATAACTGAATTAACAAGCAATACCTCATTGCCCGTTATCGCATCCGGTGGTGTATCTTCTCTGGAAGATTTAATTCAATTAAAAAAAATTAAAGGCGTCTCGGGAGTGATTTCTGGCAAAGCATTATACGAAAATACCTTTTCTTTAGATGAGGCATTAAATTTAATTTCTTAATATGACAGTAGCTGTAAGAATCATTCCTTGTCTCGATATTAGAGCAGGGCGAGTTGTAAAAGGCGTTAACTTTGAAAATATTATCGATGCAGGAGATCCTGTAGAAACAGCAGAAAGATACAATACAGAAGGAGCTGATGAGCTATGTTTTTTAGATATAGATGCTTCTTATGAAAATCGATCAGCTACTCTTTCTACAGTTGAAGCTGTAGCTTCGCAGGTATTTATTCCTTTAACTGTTGGTGGAGGAGTTAGCAAATTACAAGATATAGAGAGATTACTTGAAAAGGGAGCAGATAAAGTATCGATAAACACCTCTGCTATCCTTGATCCGTCTTTGGTTGGGAATGCAGCAAAGAAATTTGGTTCTCAGTGCATTGTTGTTGCGGTTGATTCAAAGAGAGAAGGAGAAAAGTCTTATGTTTACACTCACGGAGGAAAAAATAAGACTGCTTTCGAGACATCAGCCTGGATAAAAATCGTTGAAGGTGAGGGCGCAGGAGAAATTCTTCTAACTTCCATGGATAGGGATGGCACCAAAATAGGATTTGATAATGAACTTACTTCCTCAATTGCAAAAGATTTGAGTATCCCGCTTATTACTTCAGGAGGAGCCGGAAGTATTGATCATATGATAGAAGGGATAACCGATGGAAAAGCAGATGCTGTCCTCGCAGCCAGTATTTTTCACCAAAAGGAAATTACTATTGCAGAGGTCAAAGATGGCCTAGCTTCCAAGGGTATCGAAGTAAGGTTATAAAATCTCTTTTGAAATTACTTGAAGATCCTCATCCAGTTTATAAACAATTGGCTGCCCAGTAGCGATCTCAAGCTTTACTATTTCATCCTCAGATATTTTCTCTAGATACATAATCAAAGCTCTAAGAGAATTACCATGAGCTGAAATTAAAATATTTTTCTGATTTCTTAATTCTGGATAAATAATATTTTCAAAGTATGGCAAAACTCTTTCAGCTGTATTTTTGAGACTCTCTCCTCCTGGAGGAGGAGTATCATAAGATCTTCTCCAAATATGAACCTGTTCATCTCCCCACTTTTTTCTTGCATCGTCTTTATTTAATCCAGATAAATCTCCATAGTCTCTTTCGTTGAGGGCCTTATTTTCAGACGTGGGGATATCTTCTCCAAGCTCTTGCATGATGAGATTACCTGTCCTTTGAGCTCTTTTTAGTTTTGAAGTGAAATGTAAGTCAAAATTAATATTAGTTTGTTTTATTTTTTTACCGGCATTAATAGCCTCTTCAATTCCTTTTTCAGTCAAATCTGGATCTTTCCAACCTGTAAATAAGTTTTCTTTATTCCATTGACTTTGTCCGTGCCTAACAAGAACTAAAGTTGAAATTTTTTTTGAGTGAGACATAGTTTCTTCTTAGCTTACGGTTTAATATACGCTCCCATGGAATACTTCATTCAATTCGTAATTGAAAATTGGTACATCGAGATACCTCTTATTATATCTATTGCAGCTTTAATATTGTTTGAAAAATCAAAAAGAGCTTCGAAAATTGAGCCTCAAGCTGCAACCATTATGATAAATAAACAAAAAGCTAGAGTTTTAGATGTCAGAAGTGCCATTGAATTTAGCAAAGGAACAATTCCCAATGCAGTTAACGTTAACAAAGATAATGCTTCTTGCATCAGTGCTTTAAAAGGAGATTTAGATAACCCGGTAATATTTGTTTGTAATCAAGGCACTGATTCTTCAAAAATTGCATCCAGCCTTAAAAAAGATTTGAAAGAGGTTTATGTGATTAACGGAGGTATTAACGCATGGAAAAGCGAGGGCTTTCCTATTGTGAATTAGTCAAATATCTAGCTCTTGTATTTTTCTAGCTAAGGTATTTCTTCCCCAGCCTAGCAGCTTAGCAGCTTCAGATTTATTTCCTCTAGTGGACTTTAAAGCCACATTAATCATTGTTCTTTCAAAAATTGGAGTAGCTACATTTAATAGATGATCTTCCCCTTTGGAAAGTTGTTTTTCTGCCCAGCTTTCAAGAATCTCTTCCCAATTTTGCTCTTCTTTTTCAGTTTGAATAAATAGTTGTTTATGAAGGTCGCTCTCTTTTAAATCTTGTCCCGGTGAAAGAACAAACATTAACTTTCCAATAGCGTTAAAAAGGTCTTGCATAGCTTCTGATCTATCTACTGTTTTTTCTTTTTCAGGCAAAATCTCTTCAATTTGTTTATTCGAAACAGTCACTGATTTTTTTTCGCTAATCACTTTATCTATTTTTGATATGGCAGTATGAATATCGAAAGGTTTTGCTAAATAATCCCAGGCACCATTATCAAAAGCTTCAACAGTTGTTTCTAGGTCAGAAAAAGCAGTCATCATTATGATGGGTATATTTGGATGTTCATTTTTAAAAGTATCAAGAAGATCCATCCCATCTCTACCTGGCATACGCATATCTGTGAGAACTATATTAGGCGATTCAATATCTAATTGATTAACCACTTCATTACCNTCTTCAAAAGTAGAAACTTCGAAACCTGCTTCAGATAATCCTTTTTCTAGAACCCACCTAATGGATTCATCATCATCAGCAACCCATATTTTTTTATCTTGCCTCATGCTGATTCATAATTTTCTTTTTTAGATGCTTCCTTTGCATCTTCATCTTCAATTTTTAAAGGCAAATAGATTGAGAACTTTGTGCCGGAAGAAGAACTCTCACATTCGATTGCTCCGCCATGTTGACTGACTATTCCTTGAGCAATTGAGAGCCCCAAACCAGACTTAATTTCTTTACTGGAAACAAGAGGGAAAAATATTGAGTCAATTATTTCTTCTGGNATACCAGGACCGTTATCAATAAAGGATATCTCACAAGTTGTTTTGTGGAATGTCCTGTTGATGAAAGTTCCAAAATGTATTCTGGTTTTAAGAGAAATTTTATTTTCTCGATCGGTTGTTCTCATGGCATCAACTGAATTATTTGCCAAGTTATATAGGACCTGAGTCATAAGCGATGAATCAATATTCAAATCAGGCAAAGTTGGGTCATAGTCTTTAGTTATCTCTATTTTATCTCTAGATATACTTCCTAGATATTCTGGAATAGTTTCAAGAATTGTATGAATGTTCACATCTTCAGGTTGGATTTCAAACTGTCTATCTAGAATTTTCGTAACCAAATCACTCAATCTTTCAGTCTCTTTTAATATGATTCTCGTGTATTCCTTAAGATCATCATTTTTTAATTTTGGCTCAAGAAGTTGAGTAGCACCTTTAATGCCACTAAGAGGATTTCTTATTTCGTGCGCTAAGCCCTTTGAAAAAGTAGCTGTGACAGTCGAAATAGTTTGTCTTTTCATCCTATTCAATTCCTTAGTTTGATTAGCATCGTAAAATTCATAAAGAAGATATTTTTTTGAATCTATCTCGAAGAAATTAATTTCATAGGTGCAAACTTTCTCAAGACCTCCTTTTAAATAAATTTTTCGTCTGGACTTCTCAAGAGAATCTTTCTCAGCAAGAAGTCTTTTGAGTTCAAACATATTGCTAGGACTTTCAGAAAATATATTTTCAATACCTTTGCCTTCACTATTTTTTGAGTCAAATAATAAAAAAGCTTCTGCTTCATTGCTTGCAAAAACAAAATTTAAGTTTTCATCAACAACCAAAACTTTGGAAGAAATGTTTTCCATTGTTTTTTTCAGAAGCTTCTTCATCGTTTTTATTTCAAATTAAAACTTTGAAGTTAATCGCAGACTAAAATGTTTTGATTCTAAATCTTTGATTAACTTCAAAGTTTTTAACATATGCTTTTAAGCCTTATTTCGTTAACGTNCCAACGATATGAGAAAGTATTTTGTATGGATCGGCATTCGAGGCAGGTCTTCTGTCCTCAAGGTATCCATTCCAATTATGTTCAACTGTGTAAACAGGTATACGTATACTTGCTCCTCTGTCACTGACCCCATATGAGAATTTCTCAATACTTTGAGTTTCGTGAAGACCAGTTAGTCTCATATCATTATCTGATCCATACGCAGCAATTCCGTCCTCATGGACTTCGCCTAGTTTTTCACACATTGATTTAAATAAATCCTCTGAACCACCAGTTCGCATAGCTTCATTGGAAAAGTTTGTGTGCATTCCAGATCCNTTCCAATCCCCAGTTTTAGGTTTTGGATGGATATTTACACCAACACCATACTCTTCAGCTGTTTTGAAAAGAAGATATCTACTAACCCATAAATCATCAGCTGCTTTAATTCCTTTACCAAAGCATTGATATTCCCATTGACCCAAAGCAACTTCTGCATTTGTTCCTGTTAGTGTTATCCCTATGTCTAAGCAAGCTTGCAAATGTGCATCTGATATTTCTCTTCCAACTACGTTAGCAGCACCTACTCCGCAATAAAATTCTCCTTGCGCTCTAGGTTCGCCATCTTCCCACCCTAAAGGTTCACCAGTAGTAGGGTCGGTGAAGAAAAACTCTTGCTCAAATCCAAACCACCATTCATCAGAAACAACCTCTGCAGCTGCAGCCCTGTTATTGGATGAATGCGTAGTATGATCTGCTGATTGAACTTGTGTCATAACTAAATCGTGCCCATTTGGGTTTGAATAAGTTTGCACAGGTAATAAAAGACAATCAGAACTTCCACCTTCGGCTTGTTGAGTCGAGGACCCATCAAAAGACCAATCTGGAGGGGAAGCATCTTCTGTTGCTTTCACTTTACTTCTCATAAAAGGCTCAGGCTCGTAGCCGTCTAACCAAATATATTCATATGTTTTCATGTCTGACATTTTTAACTCCTTAATGTTTAACTGAGCTAAATTATCAGANACAGTGATTATTAATAGTGCAATAATGTATCAATTTAATACATATTTTGCTTTATTTTAGATCAAAAAGTCAAAAATTTGCTCTATTTTATCCTCAAAACCTAAAAATTGATGATTTCCACGCTTAGAAAACGAAATTTTACTATCCTTAAATTTCTTAAGTGAAAGTCTTTGATCAAGAACTTCGTCACCCTCCTGCGCTAGAAGAAAATGATTCTNAGGTGATGTAAGCATGGGTGTAGAATATTTTTTTAAATTTTCATAATCATTCATAGAGAATGTATCTTTTTTCCCATTATTAAAGTTTTCATAACTGCCAACAATATCAAGCATGCTGGGTAAATGATCATCCACGACTGGATTTATATAAACTCCTTTCAAATTATATTTATTAGCAAAATAACAAGAATAAAATCCTCCCATTGAACTGCCAATAAAACCAATAATTTCGTTTTCAGATATCAACATTTCAATGAGGTTAACAACTTTATATGTTGATAACGGTAA
>FUFK010068925.1_pt1 | contig 22831 bp, 42 predicted proteins | sample 1021851 | NCBI WGS metagenome assembly FUFK01 (sample SAMEA51879418, study PRJEB19060) | metagenome
ATCAAAGGGGTTACTTTGCGTTTTGGATCGGATTGTTTTGTTGTCGGGCGGGGGTGCCCCCCCAAATTATTTGGGGTGCGTGTCTGTCAGTCGTGCTGTCTGTGCAAGTTTTGTAAATTCATTTACATATATTTTTGTTTGGAGTATGCTTATCACCAACAGCAACAGCAACTTATCACAATGGCAGAGTCAAAAAAGAAACCCGCAGCCAAGAAGAAACGGAAGGTCAACTACAAGACCGAGTACCGAAAGTATCACTCCAGTGATCGAATGAAAAAGGAGCGGGCACTGAGAAACAAGAACCGACGACGTTTGATGCGTGAAGGAAGGGTCAAGAAGGGCGACGGCAAGCATATTGACCATAAGGACGGTAATCCCCGAAACAATGGTAAAGGGAACCTTAGAGTTATCGACGCGAAACGAAACCGAAAAAAGCAATGAACTACAAAGCTGTTCCTGAAGAGGTATTGAAAGAGATACTTCTTCTGACGGAAGCAAAAAAGAAGATGGATCTCCGTGAGCAAGCTCAAGAGAGGTTCATGCCGTTTGCTCATCATGTGTACGAGGGGTTTATCGAGGGCAAGCATCATAGGATTATTGCAGAAAAACTGGAGAAAGTAGCAAGGGGCGAGATCAAGAGACTCATTGTGAACATGCCCCCGCGTCATTCGAAGTCGGAATTTGCGTCTTTTATGATGCCGGCATGGTTTTTGGGAAGGAACCCTAAATTAAAAATAATACAAGCAACGCATAATACAGAACTGGCGGTACGTTTTGGTCGTAAAGTACGAGATTTGATTGCCGATCCACAGTATCAGGAAATTTTTCCCGACACGAATTTGAAAGAAGACAGTAAATCTGCGGGTAGGTGGCAGACATCAGTGGGCGGTGAGTATTTTGCAGCGGGTGTGGGAGCAGCAGTCACGGGTCGTGGTGCGGATTTGTTTATTATTGACGACCCGCACTCGGAACAGGACGCTCTTTCGGAGTCTGCGTTTGATAATGCGTATGAATGGTACACGTCGGGGCCGCGACAACGTCTTCAGCCTGGTGGTTCGATCATCTTGGTGATGACCAGATGGGGTAAAAAGGACTTGACGGGGCGGTTACTGGCTGCACAAGGGAGCGATACGATGTCGGATCAGTGGGAAGTGGTCGAATTTCCTGCAATTTTGCCCTCGGACAAGCCTTTATGGCCCGAATTTTGGGATAAAGACACACTTTTGGGCATAAAAGCGTCGTTACCCGTCGCAAAATGGTCGGCACAGTGGCAGCAAGAGCCAACTTCGGAGGAAGGAGCGATTGTAAAGAAGGATTGGTGGAATATGTGGGACAAAGAAGAGATTCCACCCGTAAAATACATCATTCAGAGCTACGATACAGCGTTTTCGAAGAAAGAAAGTGCGGATTATAGTGCTATTACGACGTGGGGCATCTTTACATCCGAGGAAGACGGCTCGGACAACATCATTTTGATGGACGCGAAGCGTGGACGGTGGAGTTTTCCCGATTTAAAACGGGAAGCGTATGAGGAATATGAGTATTGGGAGCCAGATATGGTGATTATAGAGGCAAAGGCAAGCGGTACGCCCCTTATTGACGAATTACGCCTGCATAATATTCCTGCATTGTCGTTTTCACCAGGAAAAGGCAAGGACAAAACAACTAGAATGCANATGGTGGCACCGTTGTTNGAGGCGGGTAAGGTCTGGGCACCCGAAAACAAGGGGTTTGCCGAAGAAGTTATTGAAGAAATAGCCTCTTTCCCGTATGGTGATCATGATGACTTTTGTGATAGTATGACAATGGCATTGATGCGGTTTCGTCAAGGAGGGTTTATTTATCTTGACGGAGAGGACGAAGAAGAGGATTATGTACCTAGGATGAGGAGTTACTACTGATGGACGATACGTTGAAGAGGATNAAGGAAGACATGAAGAATAGCTTTATCTCCGTAGANACTTTCAACAACAAACGCCAGAAGGACAACCGACGATATGATCCTAAGAAACATGTGGAGACAATAGAATACGTTCAACGAATATGGAGAGAGCGAGAAGGAGAAGAATATGACCCCCGAAAATTTACGAAAAATAACAAATGAGGCGATAAAACAAGGGTACGACCCTAAGAAGTTGAGCATGAACCCCGAAGGTCCTGGTGCTAGTATAATTCGTAAAATAGCAAAAGAGTTAGGTATAAGCATGGGTAAAACAGTAAAAAGAAAAGACGGTGGCTTGATGGAGGCTATTAGAAAAGTAGATGCTGAGAAAGAACAACGCCTACAAGACGGTGGTATGGTGGGTAACTTGACCTCAAACTTTAAGGGGTCTTATTGATGACTTTTAAAATGAAAGAGATTCAAATAATAGATCCGTTTACTGGTAAGGTTAAGAAAGTAAAGAAAAAGAAAATGAAGGAACTTCCTCTTAAACTTTTTGAAATTATGGATAAAGCGAATAAAGCCATGAAAAAGAAAAAAGAGGGTGGTGTCGTTAAATTCAGTAACGGAGATCTTATAGACGTGAGCCGTGGACAAGCAGGCTATGATTTTAAGGGGATCTTTTAGTGGCAGAAGAGCGAACACCTCTAGCAGCGTTAGTAGATTCTGGTATTAATCCAGAAGTAGACGCGGATGCAGCAACAGTAGAGATAGCTGTTGATACACCGCAGGAGTTTGAGGGTGGTGCCGAAGTTATAGACGACGGGCAGGGCGGTGCTATCGTTCAAGCTCTTATGGAACAGCAGACAGAAGTCATGGCTGAACCATATGATCACAATGCAAATATAGCGGAAGCTCTTGATGAAGGAACCCTTGGTGAGTTGTCCTCGGATCTTCGAGCCTTGTTTGACGAAGATCAAGAATCACGATCCGAGTGGGAGAACACCTATACACAAGGGTTAGATCTGCTTGGTATGCAGTATGACGATAGAACGGAGCCTTTTGAGGGGGCAAGCGGAGTAACACATCCGTTGATATCGGAGTCCATCACACAGTTTCAATCACAGTCGTATAAGGAGCTTTTACCCTCTGGCGGGCCTGTTCGTACACAGATCATAGGTGCAGAGACACCCGAAAGAGAGGCACAAGCTGCACGAGTCAAAGAATTTATGAACTACCAGATTACGGAGGTTATGGAGGAGTTTGATCCCGATACGGATCAGATGCTATTCTATCTGCCTCTGTCTGGTTCCACGTTTAAGAAGGTATACTACGATCCTACAAAACAACGAGCGGTATCAAAGTTTATACCCGCTCAAGATTTAGTAGTGCCTTATTCAGCGAGCGACGTACAAACAGCACCACGAGTAACCCATGTTTTACGCATGAATGAAAATGAACTGCGGAAAATGCAGGTGGGCGGGATTTACATGGATGTCGAGTTGAGTTCTGGTGAAGAGGAACCTGACACAGTTAAGGAAAAAGTAAACGAGATTGAGGGGTTGTCTAAAAATTATTCTGAGGACACACATACAATACTAGAATTTCATGCTGACCTTGATATTGAGGGTTTTGAGGACATGGGAGCCGATGGAGAGCCTACTGGAATCAAGTTACCCTACATTGTGACGCTTCATAAAGAGAGTGGGGAGATACTGGCGATACGTCGTAACTACGCTGAGAACGACCCACTGAAGAGAAAGAAGCAGTTTTTTGTTCATTATAAGTTTTTACCTGGTCTAGGGTTCTATGGCTCTGGACTTATACATATGTTGGGTGGGTTAGGTCGAGCAGCTACAAGTATCCTTAGACAACTCATTGATGCAGGGACACTGGCTAATCTACCCGCAGGCTTTAAAGCACGAGGCGTGAGAGTACGAAACGACGATGAGCCACTACAGCCGGGCGAGTTTAGAGACATAGATGCCCCTGGTGGTAACATTCGTGATGCTATTATACCTCTTCCGTACAAAGAACCCTCTGGTACGCTTGCAAGCTTGTTAGGCTCTCTTGTGGAGAGCGGTAGACGTTTTGTATCTATCGCTGATGCCAAGATAGGCGAGGGAGGACAAAAGAACGCCCCTGTCGGCACGACTGTGGCTTTGTTGGAACGTGGTATGAAGGTCATGTCGGCAATTCACAAACGGCTTCACTACGCACAGAAAACNGAACTCAGACTGCTGTCTACCATCTTTGCGGAAAATCTTCCTCCCCTCTATCCGTATGAGGTCGCAGGGGCACAACAACAAATAAAGATGGCAGACTTCGACGCTAGGGTCGATATTCTGCCCGTCAGCGACCCAAACATCTTTTCTATGGCTCAGAGGGTCACATTAGCTCAAACACAGCTACAACTGGCTCAATCGAACCCTCAGATGCACGACTTGAACGCAGCCTACAGACGTATGTATCAAGCACTAGAAGTACAGAACATCGAGGAGATATTGCCTCCCGCAAAGCAACCTCAACCGACAGATCCTGCTATAGAGAATGCAAAAGCACTGTCGGGCGAACTATTAACGGTTTTTCCAGAGCAAAGCCACAAGGCTCATATTTTGGTGCATACGACGTTTATGAAGACTCCGTTAGTAGCTACATCCCCCACGGTTATGGGGACGTTCTATGCTCACTTACAAGAGCACATAGCCTTTGAAGCAAGACGCATGGTAGAAGAAGAGATAACAAACTCTGCCGAGAGACTTGAAACGGGCGTACAAGAGGGTATGATTGACCCCATCACTGGAGAAAAGTTTATGGGGGCGTTAGAACAAGGAGCAAATGACCCTGCCTCTGTGGAGGATAGAGTTGCTCAAATGGAAGTACAGCTAATGAATGAGGTCATGGCTGCTGTCGCTCCACCACAACAGGTGCAGGAAGATCCACTCGTGAAGATACGAATGCAAGAACTTGCTATACGCCAACAGCAGGCGAGTAACGATGCTGAATTAGAGCAAGCGAAATTACAGCTTGAGCAGATGAAACTGCAACAGAAAGCTGCCACCGACTCTGCAAGATTAGAATTGCAAGAAGAAGTCGCTGAAAATCGAAACGAAGTAAATAGAGAACGTATAGACGTACAAAGACAGTCGGCACAACGAAGAGGCTAAAATGTTCGATCCCGTTACGATCTCGGCTGCCGTCGCCACGGCAAGCACCGCTTTTAATGGGATTAAGCGGGCGTTTCAGGCGGGCCGTGATCTTGAAAGTATGACTCAAGACCTTTCCAGATGGATGGGTGCTGTAAGTGATGTGGATGCAGCACACAAGTCTGCAAAGAATCCGACTATGTTTCGTAAGGTTTTTAGTGGTGGATCAATAGAGCAAGAGGCAATAGAAGCGTTTACGGCTAAGAAGAGGTTGGAAGAACAGCGATACGAGCTACAGCAGTTTATAAAGTTTACCCACGGAACGGCTGCATGGGACGAATTGTTGAGGATGGAAGGTCAGATACGAAAAAGAAGGCAACAAGAGATATATGACAAAAAGATATTTAGAGAAAAAGTTATTAGTGTTATTGCGGTGGTCGTTGTGTCTATTGTTGGTTTGGCTATTCTTGGTCTTTTTACCTACTCCCTCATGGGCGTGGACAGAGGATGGTGGGTATCGAACTAGAGACAAATGCGTCCGTAAACTAGGCGGTCAAGACACCTTTGAGTGGCTTTGCACTAATGGATATGTGATATATCTAGCACAATCAGATAATATTAAGAACTGCTATACATGTTTTTTAAAGAGGTTTAGCGACTGGACATGGGAGCAAGAGAAGCGTTTGGGTATGCGAGAAGATCCTAAATACATTACTTGCAGACGCTATAAAAGAAGAAAAGCTAAGAACGGACAACATGTTTGTCTATACAAAGGGGCAAATGACACTTATACTCTGGTCGTAGAGGGACAATGCCCCGTGGAATATCAGTGTAAATATGAGCCTGGTGGGACAGAACCAAACATTGATAGCGTGGTGGACTCTCTTAATGATAGTTTTAAAAAATGAAAGTTTTATTATTTGTGCTTGTTATTCTTGAGGGTACTGAAATCTATGATGATTCAATAGAATATGGTAGTATTGATAAATGCAATTGGTATGCTGAGAAGATAAACTTTTACAATGCAAGACAAACTAGAAATACTTTTTCAGCATACTGCAAACCAAGAGTGGTTGAGAGGAAAGAGGAATGACGCAAAAAAAACTAGAAAAAGGCTCTGTATGGGAAAAGGCTGATACGAATGGTGACGGTGTGGTATCGGATCAAGAGATGGCTATGCGAGAGCGTATGGTTCTTTTGGAGAACAGAGACAAGAAAGAAGATCAGCAACGCTATCTTGTATGGTTTTCTGCCATAACTGTAACACTGTTTATAGTTGTGCTAATGACACCGCTCGTTCCGATTGATAGAATTTCACATCTCTCCGGAATCGCTGAGATTTGGGTGCTTAGTAACATGGGCGTGATCGGCAGTTTTATAGGTTTTAATCAACTAGCAAAAAGAAATGGCGAAGAAAAAAGACCCCATTAAAGGCACTGGAAAGAAGCCGAAAGGCTCTGGAAGGAGGTTATATACAGATGAAAACCCCAAGGATACAGTCCCTATTCGATTTGCCACTGTGGCAGATGCCAAAAGAACTGCTGCGAAGGTTAAGAAGATTAATAAGCCGTATGCTCGAAAAATTCAAATCTTGACAGTTATGGAACAAAGAGCGAAAGTAATGGGTAAAACACAAGTTGTTAATGTAGCGAAGAAAGCAAAAGAAAGTTTAAGGAAAAAACATGGCAAAGAAAAAGCTAACACCTAAACAAATGCAGATTGCAAGAGTGGCACCACCACGAAATAAAATTACTGGTGCTGACTTTAAAAAACTCAAGAAAGGCAAGAAAGGTAGGAAAGCATGATGAAATACCTACAAAGGCTTTGGTGTGCCATTCTTAACAAGCGATGCGATGATTGTTTGTGTGGTGAGAAAAAGCCTGCCAAACGGGGAAGACCTAGAAAAAAATGATACAAGCATTAATAGGTTCTATTGGTAGCCTCGCGTCTTCTTATATAGAAGGCAAAACGGCTATACAAAAGGCAGAAGCCACTATTCGTATGAAGGAGGCTACTGGAGAGATTGATTGGGATCTTGCAGCGATGCGAGCATCACAGTCCTCGTGGAAAGACGAATGGCTTACCCTCCTTTTTAGTATCCCGCTTGTGCTTTCATTCTGTGGGGAGTGGGGCAGAGGCATAGTATCCGATGGGTTTGAGGCTCTTGCGGGTATGCCCCAGTGGTACCAGATCGCGTTAGGAGCTATCGTGAGTGCGAGCTTTGCCACAAGGTCGGCTTCGAAGCTGTTTAACATGAGGAAAAAGAAATAGATTCCATAAAGTGCGATGTATGTGGGCACGACATGGAGAACGTCGAAGGAAGTATGCGGTGTAAGTATTGCCAATACTTCTATGACATGAACAAAGAGTGGATTGATTTTGTCCACAAGAAAGAGGAGAAAGAAGATGCCGTTCAAATTATCTCAGAGAAGCTTCCAGAAACTGGTGGGAGTAGACCAACAACTGGTAGAAACAGTAAAAAAGGCTATTGAACTGACGAAAATCGACTTCGGAGTGATTTATGGAGTCCGTAATATCGAAGAACAGGAGAAGCTTTTTAAATCCGGCAGATCCCAGACGATGAACTCAAAACACCTTTTGCAAGATGATGGGATGGGTCACGCTGTCGATTTAATGGCGTACCAAGACGGAGAGCCGTGTTGGGAAATCCAGGTCTATGATGAAATAGCCGATGCCATGAAAGAGGCAGCCGTTAGAACAGATTTGAAAATTCGTTGGGGAGCTGCATGGCATATAGATGACCTTCGAGATTTTGAGGGCACAGCCGAGCAAGCCATGAACGAATATATAGATTTACGTCGCTCTCAGGGCCGTCGCCCATTTATTGACGGACCTCACTTCGAAAAGAATTAAGGGGTAGATGTATGGATGTTGTTGACTTCGCGAGATATTTATATAATAAATTTGAGGAGAGAGAAAAAGATATTGCACAAGATCTAGTGTTAGGAAACATAAAAGATTGGAATCAATATCAACATTTAGTGGGAGAGGCACGGGGACTCTCACTTGCTAAAGAAGAAATTAAGTCCCTGCTGGAGAATAACGTAGAAGATGCCGAGCAAATTATTACTTCCTGACTTTTATAAAGTCCCAGAAAAAGAACCCGACATCCCCCTAAAAGATAGATTACCGCAGCCTACGGGTTGGAGACTTCTTGTTATGCCGTACAAAGGTAGGGCAAAGACAGAAGGTGGGGTGTATATGCCAGATGACGTTGTCGAGAGAGAAGCTCTTGCCACTGTTGTGTCATATGTAATACGGGTAGGACCTTTAGCATATAAAGATAAAGACAAGTTCGGAGACGGTGACCCTTGGTGTAAAGAGGGTGATTGGGTCTGCATAGGTCGATATGCGGGGGCACGATTTAAAATAGATGGTGGAGAGATACGCATCATTAACGATGATGAAGTCATAGCCACTATAGAACATCCAGATGATGTGTATAGCGTTTAGGAGATAGTATGGAACAAGAACAAGTAGCAGAACAAGTAGCAGAAAAAGAAGAAGCCGTAGAAGTAGAGGTTGCTGACCCTTCTATAAAAGAGCAGAGTGAGCAAGAAGTAGAAGTGGTTGAGACGGAACAAAAAGAAGAACAAACCGAAACGAAAGAAGAACAAAAAGAAGATGAGTTAGAGAACTATAGTAAAAATGTTCAAGCAAGAATTAAAAAGCTCACAGAAAAATACCGAAAGGAAGAGCGGGACAGAGAAGAGGCTGTCCGTATCTCACAGAAACTTCTTGAAGAAAACAAGAAACTCAAGCAAAGAGTGGACAGTCTTGATCAAGGTTATCTATCAGAGTATGGCACGAGACTAGAGTCGCAAGAGGATCAAGCGAAAAGAGCGTACTCTGAAGCACACCAAGCAGGTGACAGCGAAAAGATGTTTGAAGCTCAAAAGGCTTTGTCTAAGATAGCGATAGAGCAAGAACGCTATAGACTTGCAAAAGATCAAGCAGAGAAGAAAGAAAAAGACAAGGAGGAAGAAACCACAGAAGCTGTTGCAGAAACACCACAACCTCAACAGAAAGTGTCACCAAAAGCAAAAGATTGGGCAGAAAAGAACGAATGGTTCGGTGAGGATGAGATCATGACACAAGCTGCTTTTGTTGTACATAATAAATTAATACAAGAAGAAGGGTTTGACCCGGAGAGCGATGAGTATTATAGTGAAATTGACAGACGCATGAGAACAGAGTTTCCTCATAAGTTTGACAAGCAGAAAACGAGCAGTGGAGTTCAAGTTGCTTCTGCTAACTCTACAGCATCTCGTAACACTCAGCAGAAGCGAAGATCGGTAAAACTATCGCCTTCTCAGATAGCGATAGCTAAAAAATTAGGAGTACCTCTTGAAGAGTACGCGAAATATGTGAAGGACTAAATGATGACAGATAGAACACCGAGAAATGATACGACCCGTGAAAAATCTTCACGCAGAAAGCCGTGGGCACCACCAAGCAGGTTGCATGCACCTGAACCTCCAGAGGGGTATAAGCACAGATGGATCCGTATGGCAACTCGTGGCGAAGACGACAAAGTCAACGTCCATGCCAAGATCAATGAAGGGTGGGAGCTTGTTCGAGCAGATGAATATCCCGAAAGGGACTTACCGACCATCGATGATGGAAAGTATGCAGGAATAATAGGAACAGGTGGATTAGTACTTGCCAGAATGCCTCTTGAAACAGTCGAGGAGAGGAATGATTATTATCGAGGACGAACTCGTGAACAAATGACTGCCGTTGATAGCGATCTAATGAAAGAGCAGCATCCTTCGATGCCAATCACAAATGATCGTCAAACTAGAGTTTCATTCGGGGGTCGTAACGACTCCTCTAATAATTAATTCTTAATAGGAGCTATAAATGGCGAACTCAAACGTAAAATTTGGCTTGAAGCCTATTAATGCTATGGGGGGAACTAACCCTGGTAGCACTAATATGTACTTCATTGCCAGTGATGCGTCAGCTATTTTCCAAGGCTCACCCGTTCAAGCTGAACTTTCTGGTGGCACANTCCAAGTTTTGGGNAANGCTACTGGNGACACAAAGCAAATCTTGGGCGTGTTTGCCGGCTGTGAATATGTTGACAACACNACAAAAAAANTAAAATTTTCCAATACATGGCCCGGCTCTGGGTCAGCAGACACTAACCATGACATCAAGGGTTTCGTATACGATAACCCAATGCAGCGATTCATTATTTGTTCCGATGGTACAAACACTGATAGAGCTACCGCAAAAGCTGATGTCTTTAAGACTGCTGAAATAGAAAACGCCACGAGCGGAAACACAACCACTGGTATATCGACTGCACAGATTGATATCTCAACAGCAGAGGATTCTGATCCGTCAAATCCTTTACTGATTTTAGGCATCCAAGAGGATGTTGAGAACTCAGATCATAGTGCTGCAGGTATCCAGTACATCGTTAAACTTAATAATCATGTCTTCTTCAGTTCTGTTGGAGATCCTGATGCAGCAATCTCATAAGGGGGTATAACTATGGCGATATCTAGAGCACAGTTAGCCAAAGAGTTAGAACCAGGTTTAAACGCCCTCTTTGGCATGGAGTATGGTCGATACGAGAACCAACACTCTGAAATTTACACAACCGAGTCTTCAGATCGAGCGTTTGAAGAAGAGGTAATGCTTTCTGGTTTTGGGGCTGCCCCAGTCAAGCAAGAAGGTTCAGGAGTATCATTTGATGATGCAAACGAGTCTTTCACTGCTCGATACAACCATGAAACCATTGCTTTGGCTTTTGCAATCACAGAGGAAGCCGTAGAGGACAATCTCTATGATCGAATCTCTGCGAGATACACAAGAGCACTTGCACGATCAATGGCTCACACAAAGCAGGTTAAAGCTGCAGCTGTACTAAACAACGCTTTTGACTCTTCCGTAACTGGTGGAGATGGTAAAGAGTTGTGTGCAACTGATCATCCTTTAATCAACGGTGGTACTTTCGCAAACGAACCATCAGTGGCTGCTGACTTAAACGAGACATCTCTTGAAGATGCCCTAATTAGTATTGCAGGTTTCGTTGATGAGCGTGGGTTGAAGATAGCATTGCGTGGTACAAAGTTGATCATCCCACGACAGCTACAGTTCACAGCAGAAAGACTAATGTCTTCTGTTCTACGATCTGCAACATCAGACAACGATGTGAACGCTATCAGATCAATGGGAATGCTTCCACAGGGTTACACTGTGAATGACTTCCTAACAGATACTGATGCTTTCTTCATCATGACTGACACACCAAGAGGTTTCTTACACTTCGAGAGAACACCTCTTTCAACTAACATGGAGGCTGACTTCGATACAGGCAACATGCGTTATAAGGCTCGTGAGAGATATTCCTTCGGTTTCTCAGATCCTAGATGTGTGTTCGGGTCACCTGGAGCCTAGGCTTCATGTCTTTCCTCCCAACTTTAAAGGGCGAGTAAAATCGCCCTTTATTTTTGTGTAAAAGTAATTTAGTATTATTGTAATTAACCTTGACAGTCACATGACGTGACTGACATTTGCCAAGACAAGGAGATTGACATGGGCAATACAACTTTTAGCGGACCGGTTAGGTCTGAAGGTGGATTTAAAACCATCAANAAAAGCACCACCACTGGTGCTGTAACTGAAACTGGNTTTTCAGTAAATTCAACAGGACAGCTTATTTCTNTNGGTNCNCGAAAGATNCAGNCTTTNGCGGGTACNCTAGCAAGCACNAANGCNGCANNNACAGCNTATGCAGACGGNGACTGTCTTGTAGAGTTAGGAACTTTAAANNNAGATNNTCCNGATGATCTTAGTAACNNCNTCNAAGNTNTTTATNCATANNGCNNTGATTGGNATNACAACAGCAGCGGGTNANACACTAGCAGGAAANNTAGCNTTAAGTNCTACNTCTGGNACAGCNACAAACGCAGCNGTNTCNGGNACNGANATTGTNGGNGCGGGTGTTNCNNCNTTCTNNNNAACAGTTNNNTGCNNCNCNNTCNATNACNGAGATTGATATCAANTTNAATAACACAGCAGGNAACTNTCANNTNTTTGNNCCAAANGTNANNGCANCTNTTGCNAATANNNCNTCTGTATGCNAGAGCTACAACNACAGTAAANGCNGANATCACAGCAGGTAGGTTTACAGTNGAGCTAGAATACTCAGTATACTAAGGGAGGTCTAAATGGCTGATGCAGTAGCCTCACAAACAATAGTTGAAGGTCCTAATAAGGTCGTTATGAAATTCACTAACATTAGTGATGGCACGGGCGAAAGTGCTGTTACCAAAGTGGACGTTAGTGCGTTAGCTAAAGGCATTGATGGAGCCACATGCACTGGAGTTGCGATTGAGCAGATCTGGTGGCAGTGTACTGGAATGAAAGTAAGCATTTTATTTGATGCTACATCTGACGTTCTGGCTATACAACTTGGTGAAAATCAAAGTGGACACCACGACTATAGATCTTTTGGTGGTTTAACAAACAATGCGGGTAGTGGTAAAACTGGAGATATTCAGTTTACAACGGTTGGTCACGATAACACAGATACATACACTGTTATTTTAGCCATGCGTAAGAACTATGGCTGAGCGTAAGCGAGATAAACAACCGCCAAAAACTAAGAAGTATTTCCGCTCCACCAAAAAGGGAGCGGGAATGACTAAGGCAGGTGTGGCTCGATATCGTAGAGAGAACCCTGGGAGTAAACTAAAAACGGCTGTTACAAAAAAGAAGAACTTGACAGCTAAAGAAAAAGCAAGACGTAAATCGTTTTGTGCTAGAAGTGCAGGTCAAATGAAGAAGTTTCCAAAGGCAGCAAAAGATCCAAATAGCCGTTTGCGACAGGCTAGAAGACGGTGGAGGTGTTGATGAAAGAAGTATTACTAGGCGTTACCACAATGGGAGTCTTTGGTGTTTTGTCTTGGATGGCGTTCACATTGATTACTGTGGACAAAAGAACAGAGGTTATGTCTGTAAAGATTGAGCAGAATAATGAAATGCTGAAGCCTCTTTGGGAAGACTTCATCAGAAGGAGTGCAACATATGACAATAAGACGATCAAACATGGAGAAGCAAGTGTCAAAGTCTGGAAGTAAAAAAGATGCGTGTTACCACAAGGTAAAAGCTCGCTATAGGGTCTTCCCTTCAGCGTATGCCTCTGGTGCCATCGCAAAGTGTCGAAAGGTTGGAGCAGCCAACTATGGAAAGTCCACGAAGAAAAAAGCTATGGGTGGAACCATAGAGGCAGATCAGCCAAGAAAAAGACCATTACCAAGAGGGTTTAGGAACGGCAAGAGTGTCATTATAGCTAAAGGCTGTGGTGTTGTTGATGGTGGTAAGAGAAAGCAAACTAGATTGTTCTAATGGCTGTTCGTAAGACAAAAAAGGGACTCGCTCTCAAGAGATGGTTTAAAGAAGACTGGAAAGATGTTCGCACGGGTAAGGCGTGTGGTAGACAAAAAGGGGAAAAGAGGGGCACTCCATATTGTAGACCCTCTAAAAGAATAAGTAAGAAAACCCCTAAAACAGCTTCCGAGATGACTGCTTCTGAAAAAAGAAAGCGGATAGCTCAGAAGAAGAGACTTGGTCAACCTGCGGGTAAACCAAGAAGAGTTCAATCATTAAGAAGGAGAAAAACAAAATGATTAGTCCAAGAAAAAAGATGGGAATGGTTAAAAAATACAAAGGCGGCACTATTAAAAAAAGTAAGGGCGGTGCTATAAAGCAAAAGATGAAAAACGGTGGTGTAGCCATGACTATAGCTGCAGCGAAGGCGTTGTTAAAGAAAAACGGTTTCACCGTAACAAAGACGAAGAAAAAGAAGTAATGAATGGCTTATTTACAAAGCAACATCCCACACTTCAAGTGTTGGGTGCGGAGAGAGTATACTCACAATCACGAGAAATATCATGGGGAATTTCTACACGCTATGGCGATTGCAGTTACAACCATGCCGAACAGAAGTTTAAGTTTTCAAGTAATCTTCACGGGTTGTGAAGCAGAGGATGAAGATCAACCTAATGTACATGGAGGAGCGATGTGGGCAAGAATGCCTATAACGGCTTTGGTGGGCGACTTTGATTTTGAAGGATGGCCCGATCCTATGCCTACATATATGGCACAGCCTTGGGATTGTGCCTCACATCATCACGCGGTGTACACTTTGAATAGGGCAACTCCATGCCCTTGGTTAGCAAAGGTTGGAAGCGATTTTTATCCTGCAAAATATTTATTTACAGTAGACTATACGGATAGTGAAATAGCGGATGATCCTGCACAACACAAACAAAGTCATGTATTGCAGTTATTAGAAGGGGAATACACGGGTAACGTGGTAGCTTTACCAAACAATCGTGTAAGGGTAACGCACCCTGCTTGGTTTGAAACAGGAGAAGGTCCTCCAGATTTTAAACCGTCTCAGCACATTCACTACTCAAAGTCTGACTTGGATTATGTATTGGACGTAAATCAAATTTTTGATAATATGTACGCAAAGAATGAAGAGGACGAGTAATGGCAACATCCAGTTCGAGAGATTTTGATCTTGACGTAGCAGAGATCATAGAGGAGGCGTATGAGCGGTGTGGACTAGAGGTTCGCACTGGCTATGACGCTAAGTCTGCAAGACGATCTATGAATCTTATGTTTGCTGATTGGGCAAACAGAGGTCTTAATCTTTGGACTGTAACGCAAGCCACACAATCTCTTACATCTGGAACAGCTACATATACGTTTACTAGCAACTTCACAGATTTGTTGGACGTGGTAATTAGAGACTCTAACAGCACTGACTTTTCCATAACAAGAATATCTAGGAGTGAGTACCTAAATATTCCTAACAAGACCTCAACGGGTCGTCCTAGTCAGTTCTTTTATGATCGACAGATAACTCCAACCATAAACTTATGGCCCACACCAGACTCATCTGATTTTACATTGGTGTATTATTTTGTGAACAGAATACAAGATGCAGATACGTTACAGAATACAACAGACGCTCCGTTTAGGTTTTTACCTTGTATGGTTGCGGGTCTAGCGTATTATATATCGTTGAAGAGAGCACCCGAAAGAACACAGCTTCTGAAGGTTGTGTATGAGGAAGAGTTCCAAAGAGCAGCAGACGAGGATGAAGATCGAGTATCTCTTAAACTACAACCTAGCATTCAATACTTGAGGTCTACTTAATGCCTAGATACGCATCAAACAAGAGAGCTTACGGGATATCAGATCGGTCTGGGTTTCGATATAAGTTACGAGACATGCGTATGGAGTGGAACGGATCGCTAGTTGGAAGAGATGAGTATGANGCAAAGCANCCNCAGTTAGANCCCTCTAGAATTATTGCTGATCCTCAAGCNNTGNGAATATCACGACCAGATAGTGCANAAGAAAANTCTTCTTTTCTAGTCTACACAAACTTTGGTGACGGTATAATAGGATTTAAAATGGACACTTTTGAAGTTACATCTAGTGTTGGAACAGTTACGGTGACGACATCATGAGCTTTACATTTGCAACATTAAAGACAGCTATTCAAGATTATACAGAAAACACGGAGACTACGTTTACTAATCACTTGTCTGATTTTATAAAAGGAGCCGAAGAGCGTATATTTAAGACGGTTGATCTAGAGTTCTTTAGAAAGAATGTGACAGCCTCTACTACCTCTAGCAATAGATTCCTTGCTGTTCCTAGCGATTATTTAGCGTCTTTTAGTTTGTCTGTCACAAGTTCAAGCAACAAAAGCTTTTTGTTGCAGAAAGACGTGAACTATATAGAGGAGTATAATCCTAATGCATCTACTACTGGATTGCCTCAATACTATGCAATCTTTGATGTAGATAATTTTATTTTAGCTCCTACGCCTGATCAAGCGTACTCTGTAGAGTTGCATTATTACTACAGACCTAACAGTCTAACTGCGGGAGCAGATTCTGGCTCTACCTGGTTGAGTACTAACGCTCCTTTTGCTATGTTATATGGTAGTTTGATAGAAGCGTATACGTTTATGAAGGGTGAATCAGATGTTATGAAAATGTATAATGATCGTTTTGTGGAATCATTACTACGACTAAAAGAATACGGAGAAGCTCGTGAAAATGCTGATGCGTATAGAAGAGGATTACCAGAAAGGCCCAGAACATAATGCTTATGGAGATGCAAAAAGAACCAATAGTTCAAGTAAACACCACAAATAATCGAGGATTTACACCCGAAGAGGTGGCGAAGAGATGTGTGGATAAAATAGTCGAGGTGGGAGATAACGCTCCTCCCGCTATACGCGACCAGGCGAGAGCGTTCAAAGACCATTTAGAGAAAGTTATAGCGTTTTATATGAAAGAAGCTATAAGTTCTGATAGAGTAACAGTGTATAATGCAATTAAAGACGCGGGGTATGATAAGCTCGCAGAACACATAAGGAGAATGTAATGGCTTTTACTGGTAGTAACCACCTCTGCTCTACGTTTAAGAAGGAGTTGTTAGAGGGGACACACAACTTTGCAAGTGGTGGCAACGATTTTAGACTCGCTCTCTTTACAAATTCACAAGCGGGTAATGACAGTCTTGGTGGCACGAGCACTGACATGGATTCCACCATTACGGCATATTCAAGCTCTGCAGGTAACGAGGTTAGTAACTCTGGTAGTTATTCTGCAGGTGGAGGCTTATTACCCTCTCAAACGGTGAGTGGTTCTCAGACACAAACAACGGCTTTTGTAGATTTTGGTGAGATGACGTTCACCTCTGCAACAATAACAGCGAGAGGAGCCTTAATTTATAACGATACGAATAGTGACAAAGCAGTGTGTGTGCTAGACTTTGGATCAGATAAATCCTCCTCCTCTGGTCAGTTTCAAGTAGTTTTTCCTAGTCCCGACACAAGCAGTGCAATAATAAGGATAGCATAATGGCATTAAAGATTGATGACAGAGTACGCGAAACTACTACCACGGCAGGCACAGGCACAGTAACTCTTCTTGGTGCCGTTAGTGGTTTTGAGACTTTTGCATCGAATTTATCTGATTCAGATACAACGTATTACGCCATAGTAGACTCTACGAATGGCACATTTGAAGTAGGACTCGGAACATATTCCTCAAACACTTTAGCTCGAACCACACCTATAGCAAGCTCAAACAGTAATAATAAAGTTAATTTTGCCAGTGTAGCCAAAGATGTGTTCATCACTCTACCTGCCTCTAAGATGGCTTTCTTAGATGGAAGTGGTAATCTTATATCCACTGGGGGATCAAGTGTAGTTAACACAGATCTATCAAACGATACGTCACCTCAGTTGGGTGGAGCATTGGACGTTCAGACACATGATATCGTAACTACATCAAACAGAGATTTAGAATTAGCTCCAAACGGAACAGGAAAAGTTGTTGTAAGAGGGAACGACAATCAAGGTGCTATAAAGTTAAACTGTGAGGCTAACTCACACGGACAAACAATAATCGCTGCCCCTCATTCAGAGAGTGCTAATAATACGCTAACCCTACCTAGCACAGGTGGAGATGCTCGTTTAGTATCAGCGACATCTACGGCTACGCTAACCAACAAAACTTTTGGCGATAACGTAAGTTTTGGTGACAATAATATTACAAACGTAGGTGACATAGCTATAGACTCTATTAGTCCAGATGGCACAGATATAAACGTAGCTGTATCAGACAACTCAGCAACAGCATTTACTATTAAGCAAAGCACAAACAACTATCTTGTTATAGATACTGGAGATGGTAGTGAGTCCGTTGCTATAGGGACTGGGGTATCGGGCACAGCCATATCTATAGGACATACAACATCAGAGACAACGGTGAACGATAATCTCACTGTAACTGGTAATCTCACTGTCAGTGGCACAACTACAACAGTAGACAGTACAACAGTAAACATTCAGAACGCTTTTGTGTTTGAGGGAGCTACCCCCGACGCACATGAGACAACGCTTACAACGGTCGATCCTACAGCCGACAGAACAATAAGTTTGCCAAATGTATCAGGAACCTTACCTGTTCTCGCAGCAGCTAGTACAACGCAGATTACGTCCACACCAGAAGAACTAAATTTACTTGATGGCGTATCGGGTCTAGTACAAGCTGATTTCACCAAACTTGCTGCCGTTGATGCCACGGCATCAGAGTTAAATTTATTAGATGGGGGAACTTCTGTGGGTGGCTCAATAACAATAGCAGATAGTGACGGTATTATTGTAAATGATGGTGGCACGATGAAATCTGTCCCTGCCTCTGATATTAAGACATATGCAGGATCGGGTTTTGCCACAACAGACGATGCAACAGCTTTGGCGATAGCGTTAGGATAAAGGAGAAAACACATGGCAAATGACGCTTCAGTAACATTTTCGGCAACCGTTTTGCCAGATGAGATAGCAAGAACAATAGCAGGTTCTATTACAGTAGACCCTAGCACTGTTGGTAACGCAAAATGGTATTTTAAGAAAACACAAGTTCAAACAACGGCTGCTGATTTGATTGCAGGTAGCTTTTTGGATTACACTGCTGTAGATCAAGATACTGCTCCCACTGCTATCGCAACATCAGACAAAGTAAAATTTTTGATGGTAAAAAATCTCTCAAGTGGAGATGGGATTATGATTTCATTTGATGGTAGTAATAACGAAGCAGCTCATGGCAATACAAAGGGTATACACGTTGGAGCAAGTGAAACGATATGTTTAAGACCTAATGATACAACTGTAGCAGAAATACACGCAATATCAGCAGATATTGGAGGAACAGGTGATGCTGCTGTGGAGTGTTTAGTGGCAGCTTTAATAGAGGATGTGTAGAGGAGATAGCAAATGGCTAATACATTTAAAAACAAAGTGTTTGATGGATCAAATACGTCTGCAAACGCTTTGATGAATGTCTACACGGCTCCATCTGCTACAACAACGGTTGTGATTGGTTTGACACTAGCAAACACGACTACAAGTCAGATAACAGCCGANATNAAGTTAAGTGCAGGACAGACTGTGTTTTTAGCCAANACCATACCNATACCCTCTGGNTCATCCTTTGAATACATGGGGGGTAATAAGGTTATTATGGAGACGGGTCATACGTTAAGTGTTTCATCAAACACAGCGAATAGCCTAGATACTGTAGCAAGCATAATGGAGATCACCTAATGCCATACATAGGAAGCCAAGTTGGTTCTAGTTTTTCATCAAGACCTGCAACCCAGGAGTTCAACGGAGATGGCTCTACAACGGTCTTTACATTAAACCAGACTGTTACTCAGGAGGACATCATAGTCAGCGTTGACGGTGTAATACAGGAAAGTGTAGACGCATTTACAGTGCCAAATGGCACGAACCTTACATTTACAGAAGCTCCGTCAACTGGCACAGGTAATATCTTTGTAATTTATCTTGGTGCTACAGATACAAGTATTACGATACCGACACAGAACAAAGGCAACTTTAAGAATGGTGGTATGTTTAGAGTTAACTCACAAACAGTAGATGTGAATACAACCATAGAAGCTACAGAGAATGCCACAGCCACAGGACCTTTGACAGTATCTTCTGGTATAACCATCACAGTAAACTCAGGGGGCAATCTAGCAATCATATGAGCAACCTTTTAGTACAGAATATAAAGCATACGAATGGCACTACGGCTCAGACTATTGATAGTAGTGGACGTACACGACTAGAGGGAAATCCTTGTTTTGGTGTGCGAGGAGTAGCAAGCTATTCAGGTTCTAATCCAGGTTCCTCCTCAAACTCAAGCTATAGAGAGATAACTGGTTGGAATGTTACTGATGTTGATAGGGGAAGTATGATTGTAAATGGAAGGATGCAGGCTCCAGTAACAGGGGTGTATCAAATTTTCACTTGTAGTTCTGCTAATCACAATTTGGCTGATGAGTACAGATTATTAGAAGTGTATAAAGTTGTAAGTGGCACATTTACACTAATACAGCAACAATGGACTCATAACGATTATAGTAGATACGCATTAGCGTTTTATCATGTTTTTCAGTTAAACGCAGGTGAACAAATAAGTGTAGGTTTTCATTCTAGTTATCCAGCAGATTATGGTGATACGGACAACAAACACACAGCGTTCTCTGGATTTTTAATAGGATAAACAATGAGTACATTAAGAGTAGACAGCATACGAGGACAGACAGCAGATGGCACAAATAGGTATGTGGTTCAAGTAGTTCAGACAGCAGGTAGCACAGGTAGACAAACATATACCTCTGCATCTTACTTTGATTTAGTTACTGTTTCAATAACCCCTAAGTTTTCAACAAGCAAAATATTAGTTTCTGGTCATACATCAATTACAAGGACTTCAAGTGCATATGCAAATGTTATAATTACACGAGCAGATACTCAAATTTTTGTTCCTGATACTCAAGCTGCATACACAGCAGATCATACAGTTGAAAATAGTGTAGGTAGTGTAAGTGGAGAAATTTTAGATTCCCCTAGCACAACATCAGCAACAACATACAAAATACGAATGAAAGTTATGGGTTCAGGCTCTCTTTATGTAGATGGACAACCAGTAATTACAGCTATGGAGATTGCCCAATGAGTACACTGTCAGTAGACACAATACAGGGCAAAACGACAGCAGGAACTGTGGCTATGCCTGCAGGTATGATTGTGCAATTCGTAAATGGTAGAGTGTCAGAGGATAGGGACGCAACTACATCTACAAGTTATGTGCAACTAGGTAATACCCTTAGTATTACACCTAAATTTAGCACATCTAAAATATTCATACTTGCTGTTACCAATCCATCAATTTCTGGAGGGGGTGGGAACACTATATATTTTGATTTTGGTAGAACAACTGGAGGAACTACTACAAAACCTATAAGTAGTGTTAGCAATGGCATATCTACTATGGGGTTTGATGGTTGGAATACTATTACTTATTCATTTCTTGATTCTCCAAATACAACAAGCCAAGTTACATATTTTTGCGTAGTCAAAGCAAGTGCAGGAACTGCATATTTTAATGACAATAGTACACAAAACCTTACAAATTTTACATTAATGGAGATTAAACAATGACAACAATAGCACAAGCATTAACGAGTTTAGGAGTTACAGAGTGGGTTCTTAGAGGAGAGCCTACAAATGAAGAAGAGTTTAACCAGATGTTTCGTAAAGTTACTGGAGCAGATAAAAATGGTTCGGCAATCGAAAGTGCAGACCCAAAGGATTGGGGTGTAAACTATGCACAGGTAGCAGGTGAAAAGACGTTACTGCAAAGCCGTGAGCCAATGCGATTGCTTCGTGTAGAACGAGACAGATTACTGGCAGAAACAGATTGGACTGCATTAGGTGATGTAACCATGTCGAGTGCCATGAAAACCTATAGACAAGCTTTGAGAGACTTACCTGAAAACTCTGATCCGAAGCTAGATAGTAATGGTGAATTAGACATGAGTAGTGTAAAGTTTCCAACAAAACCAAGCTAGGAGTAAGAAGTGGCGTTAACTAAAGTTAGAGGATTAGGTCTAGGCACCCTAGATGAGAGTATCACTTTCAGCACAGCAGGTAAAGGTGTGCATCTAGGTGTTACCTCTGCTACATCTTCTAATTTATTAGATGACTATGAAGAGGGAACGTGGACTCCTGGGTTTAAACTTGGAAGCACTGCGTGTACGGTAACTTCAGAAGGTAATTACACAAGAGTAGGAAGAGTGGTTACTGTAAATATTTATATGTCAATTACAAATACTAATAGTGGAAGTGGCACTGCTACAGTTAGTAACTTTCCTTTTGCTGTTGCAGATTTACATTCAAATACCTCTGTTGAAGCAAATGGGTCTGTTTCACTGTGGTACGGATTGCCAACAGGTGTTAATAGCCTAAGTATGTTTGCTCAAACAAGTCAACAAGGAGAAATGCAGGGTTGCACGAGTTCAACACAAACACAGACCACTACATTGAATAATAGTCACTTTGATGGCTCATGTGAATTTAGGGCATCAGTCACTTATTTTACCACATAGACAGGAAATAAAAATGGCAATAACAAAAGAAGTAGTGCAAGATAAAATAGAAGCAGTTTCTGTAGGTAACTTTAAGGTTATACAGGTACGAACAGCAACTATAATAAAAGAAGATGGTGTTGAAATATCACGGACTTTTCATCGTCATGTTATTTTACCTAATGATGACAGCACAAACGAAAGTGATGATGTAAAAGCAATGGTGGCACAGTTTCATACAGATGCAGTTAAAAAAGCATATGCTGACCAACTAGCAAAGGGAACTAAATAATGCCATATATAGGAAAAGCACCAAACCAAGGCGTTAGAACACGCTTCATATACCAAGCCACAGCAAGTCAAACCTCGTTTAGTGGTTCGGATGCCAATGCAAACGTATTGAGCTACAGCGATGGCGAGTATGTGGATGTCTATCAAAATGGTGTTTTACTCAAACCTGCAACAGATTATACCTCTACTTCTGGTACAACGGTGGTGTTGGTTACAGGAGCATCGTTAAATGATGTGGTAGAGATTATAGTGTATGATGCTTTCAGCATAGCGAACAGCTACACAAAAGCAGAATCAGACACACGCTATCCTTTTCTTGGAAACGACAGTATAATAAGAACCAACGGCAACAGTATCACGGCAGATATAACAATACCTAGTGGTACAAACGGATTGTCAGCAGGACCTATAACAGTTACAAATGCTACAATCACAGTTAACGGAGTGTATACAATAGTATGACCAGTAGATTATTAGTAGATAAGATTGAGGGGAAGAC
>FUFK010039541.1_pt1 | contig 22816 bp, 23 predicted proteins | sample 1021851 | NCBI WGS metagenome assembly FUFK01 (sample SAMEA51879418, study PRJEB19060) | metagenome
GTTCTGTTGACAACAGCATAATTTTTAAAAAGTTTCTGAGCGAGTAAGTTACTTTTTTCTACACCTTTAATTATCAGATCAAGATTTTTTTCTTTTGCTATTNCTTCAATTTTGTTCATTAANGCNCTAGCAACACCNATTTTTCTANANTCTTGTAAAACATACAAAACGTCTAANACTATNTTCTTCTCGTAATAAGTNTCNTTGATTTTAGCTACAACAATTCCCATNAATTTATCCTCGTTTTTTGCAGCAAACGCAAAATAATCATCTTGAAATATGCACGTCCAAAATAAGCTGAAATTTACTTCTTCAAACTGAAAAGAATTNGATGATGCACTTTCATTNATGATTTCTTTCCAACTATTCAGNTGAATTTCTTTAGGTTTTTCAATGGTGAACATCNACNATTAATCTAACAATTAANTTCANTCATTTACATANTTATTCAATAAAAGCTTGATCTTAGGTGGATAAGTCTTATCTGTATATTAATGTTTGAAAATTTAATGAAGTATTTTGAGTCAGTAAAGGCAAGAGATCCTGCTGCAACTTCATTGTTACTAGTGATATTAACCTATCCTGGTGTAAAAGCTGTTTTCTTCCATCGTATAGCAAATTTTATCTGGTCACTAAATTTGAAATTATTAGGAAGAATGATCTCTCAATTATCAAGATTTTTAACTGGTATAGAAATTCATCCTGCTGCTAAAATTGGAAAAAATTTTTTTATTGATCATGGGATGGGAGTTGTTATNGGAGAAACTGCTGAAATAGGAGATAATGTAACTATNTATCATGGNGTCACATTGGGAGGAATCATGCCTGCTGTTAAATCATCAGAACAAGTTGGTGTGAAACGTCATCCNACTCTTGAAGACGATGTGATTGTTGGCTCNGGGGCACAGATATTAGGACCAATAATTATAAAAAGTTGTGCTCGAATTGGATCTAATGCTGTTGTAACTAAAGATGTCCCAAAAGGGGGAATAATGGTTGGTATACCTGCAAAAAATATTCAATCTAAATCCAAAAAAACAGATAATACTTTTGCACCATATGCAGTTACAAAAAAATAATTTAAATTTAAATTAAATTTATTCGACTCATAAGTTCATCAGATATAAATATATCTTCATTTATATTTTGATTAAATGCTCCTAGCCTTTTAGAGCCTGGTAGTCGTGCACCTTCTTGAGATATTATTGAGTCAACAAGTTCTGTCAAGTGGGACTCAAAATTTTGATTAAATTTTTTTGGATTAATTGCTATAAAAAATTGTCCCGTCGAAGGAGGGCCTCCATCCTCCCCTGCGAAAGATGAAGCTTTGGTACCTAAACTTCCTCCAGCAACGCAAGCAGTTAAAATTTCAACTAATAATCCTGTGCTAAAACCTTTGTAACCCCCGTTAGGAGCCATTGTTCCATTTAGTGCCTCTTTTGCATTTGTTGTGACTTTACCATCTTTATCAAATGCCCATCCCTTTGGTATTGGCTCGTCTGTTTTTGCTCTCACAGAAATTTCACTTTTTGCTACAACGCTGGCAGATTGATCAATAATAATTGAAGGCTTTCCATTTAAGGGTACTGCTATTGAATAAGGGTTAGTACCAATTACTGGCTTTATACCTCCAATTGGCGCTATTGAGGCTGGTGCATTTGTGAAACCTAATCCGATTAAATTTTTTTCAGCTATTCTTTTGGTGTGAAAACCAAGAACTCCACAGTTATATGAATTGTAAATAGACATGCAGGAAATTCCCTCGTTGATACTCATTTCAATTAAATGCTCTAAACCGATATTGATTGCTGTGTGTGCAAAACCATTATCTGCATCAACTTTGATCGATGAACTAGAAATTTGTTTAAATGTTGGAGAAGCGTTACCTTTTATCTTACCTATCTTAAGATGATTGCAATATATTGGTAAATAGTGAAAACCGTGACTTTTGATGCCACAATATTCGGCATCAATTATACCATCAATTATACCCTCAGAGTTTTTGAGAGAGCATCCTGATTTTAATAGCTTTTCGGAAGCTAAATTTTTGGCCAGAGTTTTTTTTAAATAAGGCAATGTGATTAATTAAATGACTTTATTCAATGAATCAAGGTAAATAGAGTGTATATAAGACAATTTAGACTCAAATACTGTTTGCATGATTATGTCCTAAATACTAATATATTAATAGATATATCTACATAAGGAGGAAATATGTCAATTTTACGATTATTTACCGCGCTCTTCCTTGCATTAGGGATAACCTCCATTTCTTCTAATGTTAAAGCTGGGGCACACTGCAGTAATGTTACAATTGCAGAAATGAACTGGGCTTCCGCTCAGGTTATCGCACACATCGACGCTGTTCTCTTAAGAGGACTTGGATGTGAAGTGGAATTAATTCCTGGAGATACCATGCCAACAGCAACATCTCTAGTTGAAAAAGGTGAGCCTTCAATTGCTCCTGAATTATGGTCTCAAAATATTAAGCCAATATTAGATCCTGCTGAAGCAGAGGGTTTAATCAAAAACGTTGGTAAAGTGTTTGAGAATGGTGGTGAAGAAGCAATTTGGATACCAACATACATAGCTCAAGAACATGGTATTGTCACAATAGACGATGCTCTTGCAAGACCAGATCTTTTTCCACACCCTGAAGATTCAAGTGTAGCTGGTTTCTACGGATGTCCTGCTGGTTGGAACTGTCAGATTACTACTACTCAGATGTTCAAAGCGTTTGGTATGGCTGATGCTGGATTTGAATTTATTGATCCAGGTTCAGGTGGCGCNCTATCTGGCGCTATGGGTGAAGCATACAACAAAGGAGAAGGTTGGATGGGCTACTACTGGGGTCCTACAGCTATCCTTGGTAAGTATGATATGACAAAACTTGAAGAAGGTGTTGAGCATAACCGTGAGACTTGGCTTTCAGAGATCAATGATCTTAATGTAGAAGCTCCAGGCAGAAATAAATATCCTGCCTCAGTAGTAGAAACTTACGTTGGTAAAGATATGTTAGATAACTCTGAAGTTATGGGTTATTTAGAAAAAAGAAGTTTTCCTAACTCACTACTAAGTCAAATTCTGGCTTGGAAGGAAGAAAATCAAGCTGAGGCCGAAGAGACTGCCTACTACTTCTTAGAGAATTATTCTAATGTTTGGGGAGAATGGGTACCATTTGACCAAAAACTAGAAATACAAAACTCTCTATAAAAGCTTTATACTATTTACCTGGGGACATAGTCCCCAGGTTTTTTTTAAAATGAATTTTAATATATAATATATATGTCTAATTTCTTAACAGATTTTCCAGAAATGCCTAACAAACAGTTTCGCGAATTCAAAAAAGGTGTTGACGCTAGTTATAAAGATTTTGCTCGTGAATGGGGTGATTTAATTGATGCAATGTTTGATCCTCTCCTAAAAATGCTAGTTTTTTTTGAAAAAACCCTCATTGCTACACCCTGGCCTATATTTATGATTGTTCTTTTGGGCCTTACTTATTGGGGAAGTAGAAGTATTAAGTTGGTGATTGGAACTTTTTTAGCTTTTGTATTTATAGGGTACTTTAGGATGTGGGATGAAACAATGAGCACTATTGCTATCATACTTACATCTGTAATCATGTCCATTGTAATAGGTCTACCGACAGGAATAGCAATGTCTAGATCTGATCGTACACAAAGTATAGTTACCCCAATTTTAGATGTGATGCAGACAATGCCACCATTTGTGTATTTGATACCTATCGTAATGTTAATGGGCATTGGAAAAATACCAGGATTGATTGCTGTTGTAATTTATGCAATACCTCCTTTAATTAGATTAACTAATTTAGGTATACGGGAAGTTGACAAAGAGGCTTTAGAAGCTGCAGATGCATTTGGTGCTACCAAAAAACAAAAGCTATATCAGGTTCAACTTCCTTTAGCTTTACCAACAATTTTTGCTGGCATTAATCAAACTATTATGATGGCTTTAGCGATGGTTATTATTGCTTCAATGATAGGTGTGAAAGGCTTAGGCCAACCAGTTTTACAATCTATTTATAATCAATATTTTACTAAAGGTGTATTGTATGGGCTTGCCATAGTAATTGTAGCTATTGTTTTTGATAGAGTATCCCAGTCTTATGGTCAACGAATTCAAAAACATCGCTCCGGTAAAATAGTTTAAATGTCAGAAGCAAAAATACAGATTAAAAATCTTTATAAAATTTTTGGAAAAAACCCCAAAGCTGCAATGGAGCATGTTGTAAATGGAGTTGGGAAAGATGAATTGTTGGAAAAGCATAGTCATGTTCTTGGACTAAAAGATATTAACCTCGATATTCATGCTCAATCTGTTCAGGTTGTTATGGGATTATCTGGATCTGGAAAATCAACTTTAATTAGGCATATTAATAGATTAATTGAACCCACAGATGGAAGTGTAACTGTCGATGGTGATGAAGTTTTAAAAATGAATGAAGAGGAACTTCGAAGTTTTAGAAGAAGCAAAACTGCGATGGTCTTTCAACGTTTTGCCTTACTCCCCCATAAAACTGTTTTACAAAATACTATTTTTGGATTACACATCCAAAATATCAATGAAGAGGAAGCTAAGAAAAAGGCTCTTAGATGGATTGAAAGAGTAGGTTTGTCTGGATATGAAGATAAATATCCTCAACACCTATCAGGAGGAATGCAACAACGTGTTGGATTAGCTAGAGCTTTAACTAACGATGGAGACATACTTTTAATGGATGAAGCTTTTAGTGCTCTTGATCCTTTAATTCGAAAAGATATGCAAGATATTCTATTGGAACTTCAAGATGAATTACATAAAACTGTTGTATTTATTACTCATGACCTTGATGAAGCTCTTAAGATTGGTGATCGTATAGCTATCCTAAAAGATGGCATAATGGATCAAGAAGGCATTCCTGCTGAGATATTACTTAATCCACAAACTAAGTATGTTAAAGACTTTGTTGAAGATGTTAATAGGGCTAGAGTGATTAAAGCCAAACATATAATGGACAAGCTTAATGGACAAGATATTAGTAAAGCAATGCCCGTTAACCAAGATGAATTTATTGATAGATTTATCGATAAAGTTATTTCTGAAAAACCAGAAGATCTTGTAATTCAAGATAAAGATAAAAATAATGTTGGTTTCTTATCTACGAAAAAACTCTCTGAGATCTTAAAAAGATAATTTATGAAAAAGTCGAACTTTATTGCTGGCCATTGGGTCGAGGGTACTGGTTCAATCAAAAATATTAATCCCTCAGATACAGCTGATGTAATATCTGAGTATACCTCAGCCACTGGTGAGCAATTTGAACAAGCGGTTGAGTCAGCATTTATTGCACAAAAGGAATGGGAAGAAGTAGGTATTGAAAAAAAATCACAAATATTAATTCGAATTGGAGACGAGTTAATACAAAAATCTGAGGAATTGGGAGAATTATTGTCTAAAGAAGAGGGTAAACCATTGGCTGAAGGGATTGGTGAGGTTGCAAGAGCAGGTCAACAATTTCAATATTATGGCTCGGAATGCTTAAGGTTATATGGAGAAAAGATACCATCGACTAGACCTGGTTTTCAGGTTGAAATATCTAGAGAACCTCTTGGAGTGGTTGGAATTATATCACCTTGGAATTTTCCAATAGCTATACCTGCATGGAAAGCAGCCCCTGCAATGATGTGTGGTAATGCTGTAATTTTAAAACCAGCTTCTTTAACAATTGGTAGCGCGGTAGCTTTGACTGAGATAATTTCCAAACAAGATATTCCCAAAGGTCTTTTTAATTTAGTCTTAGGATCTGGAAGTGATATTGGTCACAAAATTGCAGTTCACCCTGAAATAGCAGCCATAAGTTTTACTGGTTCAGTTCAGACTGGAAGACAACTTTATAAAGACGCATCATCAACTATGAAAAAAATGCAAATGGAAATGGGCTCTAAAAATCCTTTGATTGTAATGGATGATGCAGATTTAAAAACTGCTATCACTTGTGCTGTAAATGGAGCTTATGGTGGAACAGGGCAAAAATGCACAGCTTCTTCAAGACTAATAGTTCATGAAAATATTTATAAAAAATTTATAGATGGCTTGGTGGAAAATATAAAAAATTTAAAGGTGGGACACGCTTTAGATGAGGGAACGCAAATGGGACCTGTTTCAAGTCAATCTCAATTTGATTCAAACTTAAAGTATGTCGATATAGGTAAAGGTGAGGCTAAATTAGCTTTTGGAGGTAGCCCTATGAACATGAGAACACCAGGATATTATATGGAACCGACCTTATTTATTGACGGAGATAACAAGTCTCGTATAAATCAGGAAGAAATGTTTGGACCCATTGCATGTGTTATTCCATCAAAAGACTTAGATCACGCTTTAGAAATAGCAAATGAAACAGAATTTGGGTTATCCAGTGGGATCATTACTCAATCTCTAGCAAAAGCTGAGTTTTTTAAACAAAATATTAAATCTGGTGTAGCGACAATCAATTTACCAACTGCTGGTTTAGATTATCATGTACCTTTTGGAGGAAGAAAAGCGTCAAGTTTTGGTCCTCGCGAACAAGGAACATATGCTAGAGAATTTTACTCGCAGGTAAAGACTTCCTACATTAATTCTGGACCAGTATAATTTACAAATGAATTTTCGAGTTGACAATCTTCAGTATTGTAACTGGTCAAGGAAAATATTTGAAATCAATCATCAAGCGAAATTGGATGCTGTTCACGCAACTATTTGTTATCACGAGGATTTTGATGAAGTTCTCACTAACATAAAAAAGTGGAATACATATTTTAAAAAAAATAAAGATTTAATCTTTCAAGGGAAAAGTTCGAGAGATATAGTTAAAGCTAAACTCGAAAATAAAACTGCTATTTTTTATGGATTACAGAACTGCTCTCCTATCGAAGATAATATAGATTACGTTGAGTCTTTAAAAGAATTAGGAGTTCTATTTATGCAACTGACTTATAATAACCAATCATTACTTGCCACAGGTTGTTACGAGAAACATGATAGTGGCATTACTAGAATGGGGAAAGAGGTTATCAAAGAAATGAATCGAGTAAATATGATAATTGACATGTCACACTCAGCAGAATTTTCGACATTAGAGGCTATTGATATTTCGGAGCATCCAATTGTTGTAAGTCATGCCAATCCTATTTTCTGGCACAAGGGGCTTAGAAATAAATCAGATAACATACTTAAAGCATTGAACGATAGTAAAGGAATGATTGGTTTCTCCCTATATCCACATCATCTTAAAGATGCATCACAATGTACTCTTAAATCATTTTGTGAGATGATTGCAGAAAGTACAAAAAGAATATCTATTAAACAAATAGGTATTGGCTCAGATCTTTGTATTCATCACCCTGACAGTATAGTCGAATGGATGAGAAATGGCACCTGGACGAAAACAAAAGATTTTGGTGAGGGGACACCAGATAATGCTGGTTTTCCTCCTCAGCCATCCTGGTTTGAGGATGCTAGAGGATTTGAAAATCTTCACAGAGGTTTAAGAGACGTTGGCTTTAGTGAAGAAGAGACACACGACATCTTAGGAAATAATTGGTACAATTTTTATAGAAAGTTTGATTAATGCAAATTGATTTAAGAAAACCAGAGTTGGTTATGAAATTAGATCGGCTAGGATCCTTTCATCAATCTAAACTTTCTTTTCTTAGAAGTTTTATAAGAGAGTTCAAGAATTGGGAATTTACAACTGAAAAATTTGCTCTAGACAAACAAGGATTTGGTCATATCGTTTATGTAGTAAATAACGGCCAAAAACAATACTCTCTCATTTGTTTTTCTAATCATATTGAGGATAACGAGAGATCTGATCGAGTGATAGCCACAAAGTGGGATGCTTCATTTGTTTTATTTGATGGAGTTCCAACTGAAGAGGATATTGAAAGACTCAATGATAATGTACCTCTTCAAGAACAAGGAAGAGTAAGTGAAAAAGAGCTTTGTCTATCTCGAGCTAATAAATCAGTTCGTGTCTTTGAACATGTAGTAGATAAACTATCTAAAGGAGAGCAACCTAATACTAAACTCCTATATGACGTAGGTTATCTTTATAGAACTACCGCTGTTTATGGTTCAGGAAAATTTGGATTAGCTGACCGAATTAAAATTCAAAATCGAGAGGAACTTAAGGGGCCATTTAGGTTAGAAATGATGCTTGTGTATCTTGCAAGACAATTCACTTTTGATGTAGTAAATCATGTTGCTTACTCTCGTTCACCAAATAAAGCGGTGAAGTTGAAAGGAGATATTGCTAGAAATTTAGGTATTGGCAATTCTACAGGATTGGGAATGGCTCCATTTATAGTTAATCATCCAGCTTTATTAAATCAATGGATCATTGCAAAAGAAAAAGCATTAAAAGCAATTCGCTCAATTTCTTCAGTAAGCCAAAAAGATAAAGATATTTTCCAATCTTATCTATCTATAATTCGGGAGAATATTAAATTTTGGAAAACAGAAAGTGATTTCCAAAAGAAAAAGAATAATCAACTTTTAAAAGATTTAAGTATTTTTCAAAAATTTTACTCATCATTTCCTCTAAATAAATTTTTTTGGAATTCTATATATGAATGGACAGAAGCTAATACTCAATCTGAATGCTGTGAATTTATCATTTCGTTAATGATGGAGGTCTATCCTGATATAGTGGAACCTTTAAGTTTTGAAATGTCAATAAACGAAGATGAGTACTTTGATATTGACACATCAAGAACTATTAAAGAGGTGTGTCAGTTAATAGAGGATCAATATACTTGGCTTCTAGATATTAATTTTGATGATAAAGAAAATATTTTAAATTTTTGGTATTACTCAAAAAACAAACAAGAACCTCGGATGTCAGATAGATTCACTGAAGAGGGTTCAGATTTAGAACTACCCTTGGCTATTGCGAGAGATGTAAGTGCACTTTATGACGATCTAAAATCATGTAACTTAGAGAAAGACCTAGGGTATTATTTGTTAAAAAACCAAGAATACCGTCACATATTAAGAAGAGTATTAATATGCGAGAAACTTCCCTATTCTGAAATACAAGATAACACTATTTCAAAAACTTTAATACCTATAGATATGCTTCGATTAAAACTTTCATTTTTTGGTGCAACTCGCTTTGACCCTCGTTCTGATCGATGGGTAAGAATTACGATGTATCAAGGTGCTCCATTAATGAGAGAAATAAGTAAATCTGATGATACTTGGTCTTATAAAAAGATAGCTTAATGCATTCTTTATATGAAATCGAAACAACAATTAAAAGATCATCACGTGCTGAAGGATTAAGCTGGGGTGTTTCTGAAGAAGCTGGAAAAGCAGTCAGAATACTAGAACAATCAGAATTTCAAGGATTAGAGAGTTTTAGGAGACTCATTGACTTAGGGCTTAATAACCTTAATAAACTTTTGGATGTGGATCAATCTAATACAAGAAATCTTTGTCCTATACATTTTGGAATTTTCTTTCTTGATCAATCCCATAATAAAGAATTACACCGTACTTATAGTTTTAAAAATATAAATGAGCCTCTATTAATTGTTCCTTTCTTATCCAAGTCAGCAAAAAAAAACCTACTATATTTTCATTTAAAATCGCCAGATTTAAATTTTACTATAAGTCCTGGAGGAATTTATTTTATAAATGAAAATTTTTTTCCTAAGAATTTAACAGACTTTTCTCTAACAGTATCAACAAATAGAAAAAGTAAATATACCCAAAGTTCTTGGGACTATCTTTATAAACTATCACTAGATACTTTTGTTGAAGAAACAGAAGAAAAAAAAATTTCAGGAGCTGGTGCTGGTTTGACAGATAATGACTAGTAGTAAAATTATTGGAATTACAGTTATTAGTCTAATTTACCTTTTTACAATTTTTTTAAGTCAACCCTTGAGTTACATTTTAAATTTATCATCTTTACCGATAAGCTTACTTTGTCTAATCTCAGGAATATTATTTTTTAATTTATTTCAATTTTCTGAGAGGGTTCAAAAGGGACGGGACTTTATTAAGAAAAATATTCTCCAATTGGCTATAGTATTACTCGGAATAAAAATAAGTTTTGCTCAACTTGCCAATGTTAGTATTCAATCAATAAGTATAATAATTATTGTATTTTTATTGATATTCTTGACATATTTAGTTCTTTCAAAGTTATGGCCACTTCAGAAAGAACTATCAAAATTACTCGCTATTGGTACGTCAATTTGTGGTGTAACTGCAATAATGGCCACCTCAAGTGTTTTAAAATCTAAAGATAATGATGTTGGTATAGCAATATTGATAGTTATGATTTGGGGTAGCCTAGCAGTGCTTATTTATCCTTTTTTTATAGAGTGGTATTTCATATCAGATATAGCAAAGGGTATCTTTTTAGGAGTTGGGATCCATGATACTAGTCAGGTATTAGCTGCAGCAATGGTATATAGTGACTTATACCATAATGATAAGGTTCTTGAAATTGCTACTATCACTAAACTTCTTAGAAATTTATTTCTTGTATTGTTGATTCCATCATTATTGATTTTAAAAAATAGAAAAGAAAATGAGACTCTTAAGAATTTTCTGTTATTAAAAAGTATTAAAAGTTCAATACCTTTATTCGTAATAGGTTTTATTTTTTTAATAATTATTCGAACAATGATAGATGTCTTTTATTCAAACTCCTATACATGGGAAAACATCATAGTTATCATAGAAAATATAATTACTATCCTATTTGGTTTAGCATTAACCGCACTTGGTGCTTCTATCAATTTAAAAAAAATTTTCAATCAAGGCTTTATCCCTATAATTATTGGAATGATGTATAGTCTTGTTACTTTTTTTACTGTCTGTATATTAGTTTATTTACTAGGTCTTAATCTTTAATTAATTCTTTAAAAGTTTTAACTTACTTCTTACTACTTCATCATGAGGAAGTACTCTTTCTAGATCTTTATATGTATAATAGGCTTCACTTTTTTTATTTTGTTTTTCATAGATAAAAGCTAATACTCTTAATGCATCAAAATGTCTTGGCTCCAAAGACAAAACACTTAAAAGATCTAAACGTGCTTCGTTGATTTCTCCTTGGTAATAATGAATTATTGCTCTTTGATAATAGGCGTCCATAAAGTCATTTTGCTCATTTATTATTATAGAAAGAATATCCTCAGCATCTTGGTACTGTTTGAATTTTATTAATTGCCCGATATTATTCATTTTTTGTTGTATTTCCTCACTCCTTGATAGTTTCCAAATTCGCATTATGGCTCCCTTTACTTCTTTTTGAGACTCATCATCTAATGGCTCTTGAAGTAACTCTAAGAGATAGTCCACTCGATCAGAATTACTTGAATAAGAGTGAAATATTGGAATATGACATGTAAAAAATATTATAAAAATAAAAAAATATCGTTTGCTTTGTATCAAGAATACATATTAACTAAGCCGGAAATTTTATGAACCATTTAATTGCAAAAAGTGCACGACTTCGCTCCACACCATATACTAAAAGGATAGAAGAATATGGGGTACAATCATATACAGTTTATAATCATATGCTTTTACCTGCTTCATTTAAAGGCATAGAAGAAGACAGTCGACATCTTAAAAATAATGTTCAACTTTGGGATGTATCAGGAGAGAGACAAGTTCAAATTCAGGGCCCAGACGCAGCAAAACTTACACAATTAATTACTTGTAGGGATTTATCTGAAGCTAAAGATTATCTTTGTTATTATGCACCAATTGTTGATAACAAAGGTAAGATTATCAATGATCCACTGATAATGAAAGTTGGGGAAAGCACATGGTGGCTTTCCATAGCAGATACTGATGTACTTCTCTATGCTAAAGGAATTGCAATAGGTATGAACCTTGATGTAGAAATTACTGAACCCAACGTTAACATTCTTGCAGTTCAAGGGCCAAAATCATTTGAATTGATGTCAAGGGTATTTGAGGACATAGATAAGTTAAAATTTTTCAACTTTAAAAGATTTGATTTTCAAAATCATAAATTTTTAATTGCCAGATCAGGTTGGTCCAAACAAGGTGGATTTGAAATTTATGTAGATAATGATGAAATCGGCCTTAATCTTTATGATACCCTTATGTCTAAGGGTAAAGATTTGGATGTAAGACCAGGTTGTCCGAATTTAATAGAAAGAATAGAGGGTGGTTTATTATCTTTTGGAAATGATATGAATATGAATGACACTCCACTGGAGTGTGGTTTGGGTTCTTTTGTTTCTTTCAATCCCAAAATAGATTATTTAGGAAAAGCTGAATTAGAAAAACAGCGCAAAGAGGGAGTCAAGAGATCTTTAGTTGGTTTAAAATTTAAACTGGATAAAATTGAAATTACAAAAGCACTATCTTTAAAAATAGGTAATGACAAAATAGGTGAGTTAAGAGCTGCATGCTTTAGTCCAGATTTTGGCTGTTGTCTTGGAATAGCCATGGTGCAAACCCAATATCAAACTTTAGAAAAAAAACAGATACTTCTTCTTGATGGTCAAGAGATTGAGTCTGAAATGACAAAGCTCCCCTTCAATAAATAATAATTGCTTTTTTAAACTAAAAGTTTAAAAAATCTCCGGTGTTGAACGTCATATATAGCTCTTGGGCTCTATTTACAGGTTTTGGATTTATTATGCTTGCACATTCTTTGCAAGGAACCTTGTTAAATATTAATGCCGTATTATTTAATTTTTCCAATTTTGAAATTGGATATGTCTTTACAGGTTATTTTATAGGTTATTTAGCAAGCTCCTATATTTGTCCCAAAATTATTAAAAATGTAGGACATATTAGAGTATTTGCAGCATTCGCATCAATCGCTTCCATTACGATTTTATTTCATTGGATTTATGCTCACCCATATTTTTGGTTTTTTTTAAGACTACTCACGGGGTTTTCATTGGCAGCAATATATATCGTTTGTGAAAGTTGGCTAAATGATCGTGCTGATAATAGAACAAGGGGGAAGCTCATTGGATTTTACATGGTGATATTATACTTATCAACTAGTGGGGGTGGTTTGCTAATAAATCTAAAAGAGACTACTGAAGCACACTTATATATTCTAACATCATTATTAATTTCTTTTGCTTTAGTTCCAATTTTGCTTACTAAAAAATCAGCACCAGAATTTTCTACACCTAAGTTTATATCTTTAAAAAATCTATATAAAAATTCTCCCATGTCTTTTATTGGTTCTTTTGGTATTGGAATGATATATGGAGCATCATTTGGATTAATTGCAGTTTTTGGAGCTAAGTCAGGCTTAAGTATTTTTCAAATTTCTATACTTGTTTTTGTAAATACTTTCATTGGAGCTTTATTTCAGTATCCGGTTGGTAAATTATCGGATACATTTGATAGAAGAATAATTTTACTGACATTAAATATCATTGCTTTGGTTTCATCTATTTGTGTAATTATTTTCGGATCTTTTTCATTTAATATTCTTTTATTATTTGTTGGAATACATTCAGCTGTATCTCTTCCTTACTATGCGGTTGTTATTTCTCACCTAAATGATTTTTTAGAAAAGGATGAGGTTGTTTCTGCTAGCTCAACTCTGACATTAGTTAATGCACTAGGTTTAGTTTTAGGGCCAATTATCGTCTCTGGATTTATGTCTTATTTTGGTGCCTATGGATTGTTTTATTATTGTGCAATAGTTTATGTTTTTCTGGCAATATTTACCTTTCAAAGAGTAAGAGTTGGAAGAACTAGTGAAATTTATGATGAGAATACACCATCAATGGTTGTGCCTCGCACCACTTCCGCAATTGGAATGCAAACTGCTACTGAACAAATGATTAGTAAAATTGACGAAAAAGAGTAATTTTTTAATTGATGGATTTTGAAGCAAAGATAGCTGAATTAGGACTTTTAATACCAAAGCCTGCCAAACCTGCAGGGAGTTATAAACCCTGTGTTATTGTTGATAATATTGCATATATATCTGGTCAAGGCCCATTACTTGAGGATGGGTCTTTTGCAAAAGGAAAAGTTGGAGCTGATGTTGATTTAGAGACAGCTCAAAATCACGCTAGGCTATGTGGATTAGCTATCTTATCTGCTTTAAAAAATGAAATAGGATCAATTAATAAAGTAGATCAATTAATAAAACTAACAGGTTTTGTAAATTGTATTGAGAGCTTCACACAGCAACCTTTAGTAATCAATGGTTGCTCAAATATGATGAAAGATATTTTTGGCGAGACTGGTGTTCATGCTCGAGCTGCAGTAGGAGTTAATTCTTTACCTCTAGGTTTTACGGTAGAAATTGAGGCAATTTTTAAAATCAAGAATTAATTTCTTAATTGACAATTAATTAAATTTAGCAAAATATTTAATTATAAATACTTGGGGTTTGAATTATGGATTTTCATTTTGAAAACAATACTATTAAGATAATTCATCAAAATAAGACATTTCATTTGCATCCTATTTGGTTAAGAGAAAGACTACCAGGTGAAAAGTATTTTGATTTAGATACTAATCAAAGATTATATGAGCCATCCTCTATTGACCTAAAATTGAAAATTACAAATTGCAAATTATCAGATCACAAACTTGATGTTGAATTTAATGATGGGGCAAAAGGTCAATATCGTTTAAATGATCTTTTGATTGAAATGGATGAAGAAAAAAATAAAAGAGGGCCCTTACCAAAAAGAATTTTATGGAATTCTCAACTAGAAGTTATACCTCAGGCTATTTTTGAAGTAGATATGGTTGAAAAAGAGTCTATGTATAATCTTCTTATGGATTTTTATAAATATGGATTTGTTATTATTAAAAATGTACCAACTGAAAGTAAGTATTTATTAAAATTTGTAAATTCAATAGGCCCAGTTAAGGTCACAAATTTTGGAGAATTTTTTGATGTAATGTCTAAACCAAATCCAAATGACCTNGCCTATAAACCTATTGCATTACCACCTCATACCGATAACCCTTACAGAAAACCAGAAGCACCTGGGATACAGTTCTTGCACTGTTTAAAAAACGAAGTAAGTGGTGGTTTTTCTACTCTTGTTGATGGTTTTTCAGTTGCAGAATATATTAAATTAAATGAGCCAGAAGCATTTGAGTCTTTAACCAAAACAAATCTACGTTACCGATTTCAGGATAAAGATATAATTTTAGAAAATTGGGGAGAGTTAATTGAATTAGACAAGGATGGCGACTATAAGCAAGTCAGGTATAGTACTAGAGTTGATTACGTGCCACCTTTAGAAAATAAAAAATTAGAGAGTTTTTACAAAGCGAGAAAATTATTAGGAGATTTATACACTTCATCTGACTTCGAGATAAAATTTAAGCTCTCACCAGGAGATGTCATGATGTTTGATAACCACAGACTTCTNCATGGAAGAACCTCTTATGACTCGAGTGAGGGAGCTAGACATTTACAAGGTTGTTATCTAGAATTTGATTCAACTGATGGAAAATTGAGACATTTACATGAAAAATATCATCTAAGTNANACAAATTTATGACTGAGAAAAATGTAAAATTTAAANATATGAAAGATGGAGATAAAGAAGATTATCTATTGCTCCAAAAATATGAGGAAAAGTATGTTTCTTTGACATATGAAAGAATAATAGAAGAACTTACAAGACAAGGAAAAAATACTATGGAGGGTTACAAGATAACAAGATTAGATCATGGTCTACAATCAGCTACTAGAGCTTATAATGATGGAGCTGACATTGATTGGATTGTTGGTGCCTTACTTCATGATATTGGAGATGGGCTTGCCCCTCAAAATCACGATAGGTTTTCTGCTGAAGTTGTAAGACCTTATGTAAGAGATGAAATAACATGGGTGATTGAGCATCATGGAATTTTTCAAATGATCTACTATGCTCATCATTATGGATGGGATAAAAATGCTAGAGATAAATTTAAAGATAATATTTATTTCCAAACTTGCGCAGATTTCTGTGAAAGATGGGATCAAAAATCTTTTGATCCCGAATATGAAAATAAAGATCTAGATTTTTTTAAACCCTTGATTAAAGAGGTATTTAGCAGACCTCCCTACAAAGATGAATACATCAAAAAAAATGAAGTTTTAGGTTTACCAAAAGTTTAAATCTATAAATCCAGATAATTTAAAGTAAGTATATATTGTCATGAGAATTTTCTTGATAACTTTGAGTATTTTACTCACAAGCATAGGGAGCATTATGGCGAAAAACTTATATAACTTTAGTATTCAAGATATTGATGGAAATACAGTTAATCTTGATAAATTTAAAGGTAAACCCATTCTTCTTGTTAATACGGCTAGTAGATGTGGTTTCACAAAACAATACGCTAATCTATCCAATCTTCATCGTGAGTATTTTAAAAAGAATTTAGTAATTATTGGAACTCCTTCTAATAGTTTTCATCAAGAGCTGAGTAATAATGAGGAAGTTAAAGAATTTTGTTTAGTTAATTATGAAACCAAATTTATTATATCAGAAATTATTAGTGTTGTTGGTGAAAATGCCCATCCGATATACAGTTGGATGACATCAGAGTATAACGAAACTCCNAAATGGAATTTTTATAAGTATCTNTTTGATGGAGAGGGTCAATTAGTTAAAAGTTGGTCNTCTATGACCAAACCTGACAGTTCGAAAATTACAAGTTTAATTGATGAGTTAATATAGAAAAAGGGGCACGTAATGTGCCCCTTTTTTAGGAGTACTATAAATAAGATTATTTAAATTCTGGGTAAGCGACTGTTGTTAATTCAGCACTATCTAAACCAGATGCTTCGGTCTCTTCTGATACTCTTAAGCCTACAGTTCCTTTTAGAATATAAAAGAATACGCCACTTAAAGGTACAACTAAGACAGCTGCAGCAACAATTCCTATTAATTGCACTAGGAAATCGCCGCTACCAAAAATACCTACGGCCAATGTTCCCCAAATACCTGCAACTAAGTGTGCTGATATTGCACCGACAACATCATCGATTTTCATTTTGTCGAGCATTGGGATAGCGATAGTACAAAGAATACCACCTATTGCACCAACAATCATAGATAAGAAGTGGTTGCTTAAATCTGGACCTGCAGTAATAGCAACAAGACCTGCTATAGCACCATTCAATGCAATAGATAGATCAATTTTTTTATACAATAGCTGTGATAAAATAATTGCAGCNACNACACCNCCACATGCAGCAATATTTGTGTTTACAACAACAATTGACATTGCAGAAGCATCAGCGGCACTACCAAGTGCTAGTTGAGATCCACCGTTAAATCCAAACCATCCAAACCAAAGGATGAAGGTTCCTAGACATGCTAAAGGCATGTTCGCACCAGCGATTGGAGAGATCTTTCCATCTGCACCATATTTTCCAGCTCTAGGACCAAGAATTAAACAGCCAGTTAAAGCTGCCCATCCGCCGACTGAGTGAACAATAGTAGATCCAGCAAAATCAGAAAAGCCCATTTCTGTGAGCCATCCACCGCCCCAGGTCCAAGAACCATAGATTGGGTAAATAATACCTGTCATAAATGCTGCAAATATCATAAATGGCCATACTTTAATTCTTTCAGCACATGCTCCAGATACAATTGAAATTGCTGTAGCACAGAACACCATTTGGAAGAACCAATCTGATGCTAAAGAGTAACCACCCTCCTCAGTTGCAGCTGTTAAATCATCAGCAGTATCGTAAAACATACCACCTAATGAACCTATCCAACCTGAAACATCTACATACATTAAACTGTAACCGATTAAATAAAACATTATTCCTGCAATTGAGTATAAAGCTATATTTTTTAATAAAATTGCTGATGTGTTTTTTTTACGAACAAATCCAGCTTCTAACATGGCAAAACCTAATGCCATGAACATCACTAAGACTCCACTAAAAACAAATAAAAATGTATTAAATACAAAGGCTGTTTCAGCAGATACTTCCGCACTTGCAACTCCAGAGAAAAGCAAAGTAGGGATTAAGAAAGTTAATATTTTTTTCATTGGATCTCCTTATTTAATTGCCTCAGCGCCTCGTTCTCCTGTACGTATTCGGACAACTTCTTGCACTTCAGTTACAAAAATTTTTCCATCTCCAATTTTTCCTGATTTTACTGCTTCAGAAATTGTTGTGATGACTTTTTCGACGTCTGCAGAATCTACTAAAACCTCTGCTCGAGATTTAGGAAGAAAATGTACCTCATATTCTGCGCCTCGGTACAGTTCGGTATGACCCTTCTGGCGCCCATATCCTTTAGCCTCAACAATAGTTAAACCTTGGATGTCCACACCTGTGAGTGCTTGTCTCAAAGCTTCAACTTTATCGGGCTTGATAATTGCTGTTATTAGTTTCATAAATACCTCTCTTATTTTTGAGTTGAGAAACTTATAAATACTGAATCAAAAAAAAAATAATGCTAAGAAGTTAATGAAACTATGCAACTTGTGAATATCCCAGATTGTCCAATAAAATCAGTCATATTGGTAAAAGAACATCAATAAATATGATTAAAATTATTTAAAGAGTAAGACTAAATCTTAAATCAATAAGCAAGTGTTTGTGACTTAAAGAGGATTCTTCCAATCAACTTTATAAATTGCTTCATTCCTTCTAAGATTAGGCAATGTAAACGGACCATCATAAGTAGCTTTAATTGCGGGTCCAATTACTTCAATATTATCAGTAATTAAATCACTTTTTAAAACATCTCGGTGTTTATAAAAATTTTTATCTGAAGCAAAACCAGAATATCTAATTACTGCAAAATAACCTGGCTCAATTGAAGAAATTTTTACAGAATTATCTGATGGTAAAGGTATTTCATTTGGTTTGTATTTACTTGGTAAATAAAATTGCATAACGTACTCGTTTTCAATTTGAGTAACATTCACTGGTGTGGTCATTGAAATTTTTTCACTTTGTTTATTATTGCCAGAAATATAATTAAAAAGTTTTCGAAATCCATTATTTTGATTAGTGTATTGGGTTTGAACTACTAGACGCTCCTCATAAAATCTAATTTCATACTTATCAGTCTGATGAACTACTTTATAAGGCGATTCATTATAGGCCATCAAGTCTTGTACCACGAGTAATGTAAATAGTAAGTATTTAATCATTTAAAATTTGCGTTTCTTTATCAGAGACTCCCCATAATCTGTCATCTATGGGTATCCATCCTTTAATAGAGGATTTATTGCCCTCAGGTATACTTACTTTCACCATTGTTTCTTTTACCTCTAACAAGTTTACAATTTTTGGTGCAAGTATTACTCCTTTTTGAATAGTCATCCAAGACTCAGGGTCATAAGATTTCAATGCATACAACTCAATATCCTCTAGTATTAGCAAAGTTCTTTTTTTAGATAACTGATTGTGAGCAATCCAACCTTGTATTCCATTAAATAATTCAATGCGGTACCAGTCTGTATAAGAACTCCAACTATTTCTAAACTCTTCAATAACCTTTACAGGCATATTCTCCTCTGTAAGGAGAAACTTCTCAGTTTGTTTATTCAAATCTTGATTTTCTGGATAGTGACGTAGCCAAGACTCATCATGGGCAAGAGATTTATAATATGGAATATGTTTATCAGAATATGCAGTTAATGGGAGTACCAGAAACAAAAGCACTAACCTGATCATTAATTTATCTTTGTGAATTTTGCCAATTTGGATGGGTATAAGGTTGTAGATTTGATGGAGCTAAAAGAGGTTTTCCCAAGATATGATCTGAGGCTTTCTCACCCGTCATTATAGATGGAGCATTAAGATTGCCATTACATATCTGAGGAAAAATTGATGAGTCTGCAAGAAATAAATTTGAAAAACCCTTTACTTTGCAATCGTTTAGAACGACAGAAGANGGGTCATCTTCTTTTCCAATCTTGCAGGTACCACATGGATGATAAGCACTTTCACAATTATTTTTTATAAATTCGTCGAGACCTTCATCCGAAACAACGTCATCACCAGGTTGAATTTCATCTCCTTTAAAAGGAACTAGGGCCTCTTGACTCAGTATCTCTCTACTAAGTCTAAGTGATTTTCTAAAGTTTGGAAAATCATCTTCATGAGACATGTAATTGAATTTTATAGTTGGTGAATCAAATGGGTCACTAGATTTTAATTTTACAAAACCTCTAGATTTTGAACGCATTGGCCCTACATGCAATTGAAAACCGTGACCTTCGCTAGGCGCCTTTCCGTCATATCTAATTGCGACTGGAAGAAAATGAAATTGTATATCAGGATATGGTATGTTTTTATCAGAGCGAATGAAACCAAGAGTTTCAAATTGGTTTGTTGCACCTGGCCCACTTTTAAGAAACATCCATTGCATGCCGATAAGTAATTTAGAAAAAGGATTTAAATATTTATTAAGTGTTACTGGTTGTAAACATTTNACTTGAAAATAAACTTCTAAATGATCTTGTAAGTTTTTACCAACACCTGGTAAGTTTTTNATAACCTTGATCCCCAAANTATTTAAATCATTGCCCTCNCCAATACCCGATCTTTGAAGAATTGTTGGACTATTGATAGCGCCAGCTGATAAAACAACACCAATATTTGCACTAAAGGTTTTTTTTTGGCCCCGATGGAATACTTCAACTCCCTTAGCTTTGTCTTCNTGAAAAATTATTTTATCGACTAGNACCTTTGTTATNAGTTGTACATTTTTTTTNGCTAATGCNGGNTTTAANTAAGCTTTTGCNGTTGAAAAACGNGAGCCTTTCCAAACNGTCATATCAGCTGGTCCAAAACCCTCCTGTCGAAAGCCATTGTAGTCATCAGTGTAGGTGTATCCCGCCTGCTCGGTAGCTTTTACAAAAGCATTGTGTAATGGGTTATCTCTTTTGCCATGAGTTATGTTTAGAGGGCCTGATTTTCCTCTAAACTCTGAATTGCCTCCATGGCTTGCTTCCATTCTTTGAAAATATGGAAGGACATCGGGATAATCCCAACCTTTTGCACCACTTTCTGCCCATTGATTATAATCACCAGCATTACCCCTAACATAAATCATTCCGTTAATTGACGAAGACCCTCCTATAACTTTACCTCTAGGGCAAACGAGAGACCTACCATTTAAAGTAGGCTCGGGTTCTGCTTTATAGCCCCAATCGAATTTATTCATATTCATTGGGTATGAGAGTGCTGCAGGCATTTGTATAAAAGGACTATTGTCATTGCCGCCAAATTCTAATACTAGAATTTTTAATTGAGGGTTTTCCCCAAGTCTGTAAGCAATTGTAGATCCTGCTGATCCAGAACCAATTACGATATAATCAGGTTTTTCAAACATAGATTAGTTCAATTTCTTCCTCTACTACCATGTTTTAAATAAACATTTTTTGCAAGTATTTTATGTTCTTGTGATTTGCGAATATCAAAAATTTTTTTTCTAGCATACTGAGCAGTTTCTTTAACATTTATTATTTCTTTTTGAAACTCATTATCGAACAAATTTACGTTCAAACTTTTTTTTGGGGGATTATGAAAAAAAGCAGGTGGGAAATTTTTTACTTCAGGAATTTGTGACTTAATAAATTTACCGAGAGGATCTTGATCCATAGCTTGCTTATAAGGATTATACATTCTAATAGTATTAATACCGGTTGTACCTGATTGCATTTGTATTTGACTGTAATGAATTCCAGGTTCAAAGTCTGTAAACAATGCTGCCAAGCGTGGAGCAAAGTATCTCCAATCAAGCCATAAATTATAAGAAGCAAATGAAGCTAACATTGCTCTCATTCTAAAATTAATCCATCCATGATTTCTTAAATAAATCATACATGCATCGATAAAATGAACTCCGGTCTTACCTTCAATCCAAGCCTCTAATTTCTCTTCATCTTTATCACGTATTTGATCATACACAGGAATAAAGCTTGCATGTTCAATTGATGGCTGATCCTCTAATTTTTGAATAAAATGNGATCTCCAATGTAACCTAGATAAAAATGAATTTATAGATTTAGCAAAATTTTTATTGGTATGCTTTATTAGATCTCTTTTTTTTGCGGCCTCTTGAAAAATTGTGCGGTGTGATATTGTACCGTATGTCAAATGAGTTGATAATCTTGAGCAGCTTTTTTCAGCAGTTATTGGGCTAGACATCTCAAATTGATAATTTTCACCTCTTTTATTTAAAAAAGACTGAAGCAATTTTTCTGCTTCGACAGATCCACCCTTTTGCCTATATGGACATGGTGTTGAATCATAAAAAAATTTTGGTAATTCATGGTTTGNTAATTCTAAATTAACTGATTGTTTNATGATGGGCAAATTATACTTTTTAATAATTTCGTTTCTAAAATTTTTAGCCCATAGGTTTCTATCATGTTGTCCTCTTTTAACACCTGGGTAAGAGCACTCAATCCAATCAATTTTATTTTGAAAAAAAAATTTTTTTAATTTTTTATCTCTTTGGTAAGTCCATTGAATACCTGTTTCTTGTTCGCTAATTACGCTTGAAAAGCTATATTTATCTTTTAAAAACTTGAATATTTCAATCGCGTCACCAAAAAAGATATTTAAATATAAATTATTTTTTAATAATTGTCGTTTAAGCTCATTTACACTCTCTAATGTAAATTGCCATTGCCTTAAAGACATATCTTTTTGCTTCCACAGCTCGGGTTCTATAATGTAAATTAATATAGATCTTTTATTTTCATCAATAAGAATTTCATTGTCTTTAAATCTTAAATTCTTCTTAAACCAGACGATCCTATTTGACATCTGTTACTAGTCTTTAATTTTGAA
>FUFK010059924.1_pt1 | contig 22816 bp, 21 predicted proteins | sample 1021851 | NCBI WGS metagenome assembly FUFK01 (sample SAMEA51879418, study PRJEB19060) | metagenome
TTTGACAGTTCTTATAACGGAAATATTTTAGTAAATGCAATGACTTTAGGTCTTGTAAAAAAAAATAAGATTTTTTACTCAAAAGCAGCAGGTTTGAATAAACCAGTCATATATGTAGGATCTAAAACTGGTAGAGACGGAATTCATGGAGCAAGTATGGCTTCTGCTAGTTTTGATGAAAAGATTGAAGAAAAAAAACCCACAGTCCAAGTAGGAGATCCATTTACAGAAAAACTACTTTTAGAAGCATGTTTAGAATTAATGGCTGGAGACTCAATTATAGCTATTCAAGATATGGGTGCAGCTGGACTAACATCATCAAGTATTGAAATGGCCTCAAAAGGAAATCTGGGGATCGAAATTAATCTAGATAAAGTTCCTTGTAGAGAAACAAAAATGACACCTTATGAAATAATGCTTTCTGAAAGCCAAGAAAGAATGCTTATTGTTTTAGAAAATGGAAAAGAGGATTTAGCAAAAAAAATATTTGATAAATGGAATTTAGATTTTGCTATAATTGGTAAAACAACTAATACAAAAAAAATTGAACTATTTTTTGATAACAAGCAAGTTGCTAACATACCCNTTAAAACTTTAGTTGAAGACTCACCAATGTATAATCGAAAATGGAAAAAAGCTAAATTACCAAAAAAAAATAAAATTAAAAAAGATATTTATAAGAAATTAAATATAAAAGATGTTTTAAAAAAAGTTTTATCCAATCAAAATATTTGTAGTAAAGAATGGATATGGAGACAATATGATCATACAGTTATGGGAGATACGATCCAAAAACCTGGGGGAGACTCTGGTGTTGTGAGAGTTCATGGCACAGATAAAGCCGTAGCTGCATCTGTTGACTCTTCAGCTGTTTATTGTTGGGCACATCCCCTTACCGGTGGCAAACAGGTTGTTGCAGAGAGTTGGAGAAACTTAATATCTGTTGGAGCAACTCCTATTGCAATTACAAATTGTTTAAATTTTGGAAGCCCAGAGAATGAGAATAACATGGGAGAGTTTGTTGAGTGTGTGCAAGGAATTGGGGAAGCGAGCAAATATTTGAATTTTCCAGTAGTTTCTGGAAATGTATCTTTTTATAATCAAACTAAAGAGGTNGGAATTAAACCAACNCCGTCAATTGGTGGNGTAGGTTTAATTAAAGANTATAAAAAAATGGTGACNATGGATTTNAAAAAGATTGATAATTTAGTTNTNGTCATAGGTAAAACCGAGGGACATATTGATCAAAGTTTATTTGCTAGANCAATTTTAGATGAAAAGAATGGTCCTCCGCCTGAGGTTAATTTATTTAATGAAAAAAATAATGGAGAGTCTTTGTTAAATTTAATTAATAAAGATTATATTCAAAGTGCGCATGATATTTCTTTAGGAGGTCTTATAACTGCTATTAGNAAAATGTGTATTNAAGGNAATAANGGAATCAAATTAAAAAAAGCTGAAAATTTTGTTAATGAACTAGAATACCTATTCTGTGAAGATCAGGGGAGATATATTATTGAAATTAAACCTGAGGATCTAAAAGAGGTAACTAATTTATTAGACAAAAACTCAGTTCATTATGATGAATTAGGGATTATTACTGACAAAGAGATGATTATTAATCAAAAGACAAAACTTACAATTGACGAATTAAAGTCATATTATACAAATTGGTTAACAAACTATATGAGTACTTAATGGCAATGGATCTAAAAGAAATTGAGAAACATATAAAAGAAGCATTACCAGATGCTTTAGTTGAAATTCAAGATTTAGCTGGTGATGGTAATCATTATTCTGCAACTATCACATCATCAAGTTTTTCAGGTAAAAGTAAAATTGAACAACATAAAATGGTTTATAATTCTTTAAAAGGTAAAATGGGTAATGAATTACATGCGCTTGCAATTAAAACAAAGGAACAATAATGAATGATCAAACAAAGAATTTAATAGAAAATCACATAGATAATAACGAGGTATGTTTATTCATGAAGGGAACTCCAGATGCACCACAATGTGGATTTTCAATGGCCGTATCTAATATACTAAAGATTCTAGAAGTGAATTATAAAGGAGTAAATGTATTGGAAGACCAGTTATTAAGAGAAGGAATAAAAGTTTATAGTGATTGGCCTACTATTCCCCAGCTTTATATTAAAAAAGAATTCATTGGTGGTTGTGATATCATTAAAGAGATGTATGAGAGTGGTGAGCTAAAAAAAGTTTTTGATGATAAGAATATAAATTATAAGAAATAGTTATTATCTTGAATAATATTCAATTACTAAATTAGGTTCCATTACTACAGGATAAGGAACTTCTTCAAACTTAGGAATTCTTACAAACTTAAACTTCTTATTTTTTTCATCCATTTGAATATATTCTGGAGTTTCTCTTTCTTTATTCGCTAGGGCAATATCAACTATAGCTAATTGTTTTGATTTATCTCTTATTTCAATTGTATCTTCTTCTCTTACTAAAGCGCTTCCTATATTAATTTTTTTACCATTTACTTTAACGTGGCCATGATTAATTAATTGTCTAGCTGAGAAAATAGTTGTTGCAAATTTTGCTCTGTAAATGACTGAGTCTAGTCTTCGCTCAAGTAAACCAATTAANTTTTCACTAGTATCACCTTTTAGCATACTCGCTTTTTTATAAATATTTCTAAATTGTTTTTCATTTATATTACCATAGTAAGCTTTTAATTTTTGTTTTGCTTGTAATTGAATTCCATAATCTGAAGGTTTTGAAGTTTTCGTTTGACCATGTTGACCCGGTCCATAAGCTCTTGTGTTAAATGGGCTTTTCGGTCTACCCCATAGATTTACTTTTAATCTTCTATCTACTTTGTGTTTAGAGTTTAATCGTTTTGTCATGTGATAGAGGGTCTTATAAACTTACTCATTATTTTGTCAATCGACGTTTTTTACTTAAACTTGCAAATACACCAGATAATATACGTGTTTCTTTATCAGATAAGTCCATTTTATAAAAAATATTTCTAAGGTTCTCTAGCATTTTTGGTCTTTTTTCCTTAGGTCTAAAAAAATTTATCTCATCTAAATTATTAATACAAAGATTTAACATAGATTGTATTTCTTTTTTACTAGCTGATTTAACTTTTTTAGATTTTCTAAATGGAGCATTTTTTATTTTAAGAAGACTTGAAACGTATTGAGCAATTATGATTAAACTATGAGATAAATTAAGAGATTTGAAGTCAGGATTAGTTGGTATTTGTAAGGTATAACTCGCGTAGCTTATCTCATCATTTGACAAGCCTGATGCCTCTGAACCAAATAAAAAACCAATTTTCTTTTTAAAATTTATTTTTTTTAAGTCCTCTAATTTAATGTGTTTTATATTCTTATTTCTAAATCTTGCAGAAGTGGCAATTAAAATATCTATTTTGTCTAAAGCTTTTTCTAGATTATCGTAATTTTTACTATGACTTATAATATCTTTTGCTCCAACTGATGTAGCCAAAATTTTATCATTAGGAAAAATTGGTTTTGGATTAATTAAGACTAATTTCTTAAATCTAAAGTTTTTTATAGCTCTGGCACAAGCTCCAATATTTTCTGATAATTGTGGTTTGTGTAAAATGAAAGAAATATTTTTTTCACTCATTTATTTACTAGCAGGAGCGTTATCCTTAAATAGTTTATAATCTAAACTATCAATCAATGCTTTGAATGAAGCATCAATTATGTTTGTAGACACACCAATAGTAAACCAATTTTTTCCTTTTGAATCTGTGCTTTCAATTGATACTCTGGTTACAGCCTCAGTCCCAGTATTTAAAATTCTTACTTTGTAATCAACTAGTTTTAAATCTTTTAAATATTTAGAATATTTTGCAAGTCTATCAACGTTTTGTCTTATAGCATTATCAAGAGCATTTACTGGCCCATTCCCCTCTCCTTCACACATAATTTTTTCGCCATCAACTTCCAATTGTGCCTTTGCAGAAGATACAATTTCACCAGATTTATTTTTTTTTACCGAAACATCATATTCGTTAATTGAAATATATCTTGGTATTTCTCCGATGATTCTTCTAGCCAATAATTCAAATGATGCATCAGCACCATCATAACTATAACCAATAAATTCTCTATCTTTTACTTCGTCTAATAATTTTTTAATTTTTGGATCACTTTCCTGAATGTTAACGTTGATACTTTTCAGTCTGGAAATTATATTTGATTTCCCAGATTGATCTGAAACAACAATATTTCTTGTATTGCCAACTTCTTCAGGATTGATGTGCTCATAAGTTTTTGGATCTTTTTGAACAGCTGATACATGTAATCCTCCTTTATGCGAAAAAGCTGCTGCACCAACATATGGTAAATGTTGATTGGGTTTTCTGTTTAAAATTTCATCTAATAATCTTGAACAATCAGTTAATTTTTTTATGTTTTCTGATTTTATTCCAATTTCAAATTTAGATGAAAAATCTTTTTTCAAAAAAAAAGTAGGTATTAACGACATCAGATTTGCATTTCCACATCTTTCACCTAATCCATTTATTGTACCCTGAATTTGTCTAGCACCAGACATCACTGCTGCTAATGAATTAGCCACTGCATTACCTGTATCATTATGTGCATGAATACCTAAGTTCTTTCCAGGAATCACTTTTGAAACTTCATTTACTATTTGTGTAACTTCATGAGGAAGTGTTCCACCATTTGTATCACATAGTACTACCCATCTAGCACCTTGATCATAAGCAGCTTTAATACATTCAATTGCATATTTTGAGTTTGCTTTGTAGCCATCAAAAAAATGTTCTGCATCAAACATGAATTCTTTTTTTGCTTTAACAAAATGTTTAGCGCTATCGGAAATATTATCTAAATTTTCTTTATTTGTTATTCCTAAAGCAACATCAACATGGAAATCCCAAGACTTACCCACTAAACATACAGCAGAAGTATTTGAGTTCATAAGTGCTGATAAACCAGTATCATTTTCTGCACTTCGTCCTGATCTCTTGGTCATACCAAAAGAAGTTAATTTTGAATTTTTAAAATTATATTTTTTTTGAAAAAATTCAGTATCTGTTGGATTTGCCCCAGGCCATCCTGCCTCTATATAATCCACACCNAGATTNTCTAAAGCTANAGCAATTTTTTCTTTATCCTCTAAAGAAAAATCAACACCTTGTGTTTGGGCTCCATCTCTAAGAGTTGTATCGAATATATATAATCTTTCTTTACTCATTTAAATTTCCACAGTGTTTTACCATCTTTATCCTCTAATAAAACACCTTTGTCTAAAAGCTCATCTCGAATTCTATCAGCTTCTTTATAGTTCTTATTTTCTCTAGCCTTATCTCTCAAACTAAGCATATTTTTAATTTCAGACTCAGTAAGTAATACTCTATTCTTTTTAAAATCATTCCATTGTTTGCTAGTTTCATTCATCAAACCAATAAATTTACATGCTGAAACAAATAGGTCTACGTGTTCACCTTTATTAGCTTTTTCATATAACTTGTGAAGATTGGCAATATATCCAGGAGTATTCAAATCTTCGTATAATGGTTTTAAAATTTCATCTGATATTTTGACAGATTTAAGATTTGATGAATAAACTTTATACCATTTATCTAGAGTACTTTCACAATCACTTAAAAGTTTATCATTCCAATCCAATGGCTGTTTATAGTGAGCGCTCATTAAAGCCAGTCTAATTATTTGACCACTAATTTTATTTCTAAAATCTTTTATCTTAAGAATATTACCTTGAGACTTTGCCATTTTTTCATTGGATAAGGTAATAAATGCATTGTGAACCCAATATCTTGCAAAAACTTTCGTATCATTTGCACATCTAGATTGTGCTATTTCATTTTCGTGATGTGGAAAAATTAAGTCTATACCTCCACCATGTATATCAAATTCATCACCTAAAAATTTTTTTGACATTGCTGAACACTCTAAATGCCAACCTGGCCTACCTTTGCCCCAAGGTGAATCCCAAGCAGGCTCATCTTCATTAGATGGTTTCCATAAAACAAAGTCCTCTGAATTTTTTTTATTTTCGCTTATCTCTACTCTAGATCCTGCAACTAAATCTTCTAACTTTTTATTAGATAATTTTCCATAATCAGAAAATTTTTTAACCTCAAAATAAACATGTTTTTTATTTTCATATGCGAAACCTTTTTTAATTAAATCATTTATCATTTGAATCATAAGATCGATATACTCTGTTGCTTTTGGCTGATGAGTAGGATTTTCACAATTTAGAAACTCACAATCTTTTAAAAAACTTGAAGTTACTTTTTCTGTAAGTTCTTTTGTTGAAATTTTTTGTTCCTGAGAAGATTTGATAATTTTATCATCTATATCAGTTATATTTCTTACATANGTTACTTTTGAAAAGTTATTTTTTAGTAATNTAAATAAAATATCAAAAATTACTAACGGTCTTGCATTTCCTATATGAGGATCATCATAAACTGTTGGACCACAAACATACATTCCCACATTTTTTTTATCTTTAGGAGTAAAAAGTTCTTTTTTATTACTTAAATTATTTGTTAAAAAAATATCCATATCAGTTGATTAAGAAATATACCTTATTTGATGATTTGTTAATCTAATTGATTAATTAGGAATTTTGCATACAGGAATAGGGTCCATTTTATGCAAATTTTGTTTTCTAATTTTTTCGTATTTAGCTTTGTGAGGTGAGTCGGGATTACTCATTGCATCCTCTAATTCATTGTAACTAAAACCAAGTTGTCCTTCGTCAGTCCTACCATCGTCCCATAAACCATCCGTTGGTGGAGCATCAATAATTTCTTTTAATATTCCTAATTCTTTCCCTAATTCCCAAACTTCAGTTTTATTACAATCTGCTATTGGTGAAATGTCTACTCCACCATCTCCATATTTTGTATAAAATCCAACACCAAAGTCTTCCACTTTATTACCAGTACCAACGACAATTCCCTTATTTGCTGCAGCAACTTGATAAAGTGTTGTCATTCTTAATCTTGCTCTAGAATTTGCAAAACCATGTTCATTATCAAATTTATTTAATGTTAATGAAAAAGTCTCAAATAGTTTATCTAAGCTAATAGTGTGAGCCTCAACATTTTTGAAGTTCTTAACTAACCAATTTTGGTGTTTTAAGCTTAAATCGTGTTGGCTTTCTATTTGTTTGATTGGCATGGTAAGAACTATTGTTCTTAAACCGGTCATAGCACTTAATGTACTTGAAACAGACGAGTCTATACCGCCTGAGATACCTATCACTAAAGATTGTGCTTTTGAAGGCATTCCATCTGCATAAGATTTGATCCAATTTGATATAAATTTTATTTTTTCTTTAGGATTCATAATAATGTATTTAATTATCTCGATACAGATAGCAATAGCTTAAGATGCCGCTTGAATGGCATTTTTAGAATAGCTGCTATTCTTTTTGATCTCATCTGAAATTAAAAAAGCTAATTCTAGGGCCTGATCTGAATTTAATCTTGGATCACAGTGAGTATGATATCTACTTGATAAATCAGCATCTGATATTTTTCTTGCTCCACCTGTGCACTCTGTCACATCTTGACCAGTCATTTCAACATGCAATCCACCTGCGTATGAACCTTCTGATTGATGAACACCAAATACATTCTTCACTTCATTGACTACATTGTTAAATGGTCTAGTTTTAAAACCAGTGGTTGATACTATTGTGTTTCCATGCATTGGATCACATGACCAAATAACATTAATACCCTCTTTTTTAATTCTTCTAATTAGCTTAGGTAAAAACTTTTCTACATTTTGATGACCAAATCTTGAAATTAAAGTAATTTTACCTTTTTCATTTTTTGGATTTAATACTTCACAGATTTTTGCAATCTCTTCAGGTTTAGAAGTTGGCCCACACTTAATACCTATTGGATTTTCTATTCCTCTACAAAATTCAACATGTCCACCATCTAGTTGTCTTGTTCTATCACCTATCCATACAAAATGAGCTGATGTATCATGATATTCACCAGTTGTAGAGTCCACTCTAGTCATACTCTCCTCAAATGGTAAATGTAATGCCTCNTGTGATGTCCAGAAATTTACAGTATATAATCTATTATTAAAATCTGAAGTTATTCCACATGCCTCCATAAATGCTAATGCGTCAGCTATTTTATCTTCTAGATCTTTAAATTTTTTTGCCTGAGGACTTTTTTTAATATAATCTAAGTTCCATAAATGAACTTTATTTAAGTCCGCAAAACCACCTTTTGAAAAAGCTCTTAAAAGATTTAGTGTAGATGCTGATTGAGAATACGCTTTAAACATTCTCTTTGGATCAGGTCTTCTAGCTTTTTCATTAAANTCTATTGCATTAATATTGTCACCTAAATANCTCGGCAGTTCTACACTACCCTGNTTTTCTGTTGGTGCACTTCTTGGCTTAGAAAATTGTCCTGCAATTCTCCCAAGCTTTACAATTGGTAAAGATGCTGAGTACGTCATCACTAAAGCCATTTGAAGAATTACTTTAAAAGTATCTCTTATATTATCAGGATGAAATTCTGCAAAACTCTCTGCACAGTCTCCACCTTGTAATAAAAAAGCTTTACCATCAACTACTTTTGCAAGTTGATCTTTAAGATGCCTTGTCTCACCTGCAAAAACAAGTGGCGGAAATGTTTTTAACTTATTTAAAACACTATTAAGTTCCTTTTCATCACCATACGTAGGTATGTGTTTGACAGGATACTTTCTCCAACTATTTACTTTCCAATTTTTCATGTTCAACTGAGGATTGTTGTATCAGAGTTTTTCTATTATTCAACGGTTACCGATTTAGCAAGATTTCTAGGCTTATCTATATCAAATCCTTTTTTAAGTGCTGAATAATAAGCTAGTTTTTGCAAAGGAATTGTTAAAAGAAAGGGTAAAAGATCCTCATTAGCACTCTCAACTTCTATTTTTTCCCAAATATTCTCTGAAACCACCTCGTCTCGACTTTTGTTTGTTACTAATAAAACTTTTGCTCCTCTGGCAATTACTTCCTGCATGTTTGAAATTGTTTTTTTATAATAGTTATCTCTTGGTGCTAATACAACAACTGGCATTCCTTCTTCAATTAAAGCTAGTGGTCCATGTTTCATCTCACCAGCTGGATAACCTTCTGCATGAATATAAGATAGCTCTTTTAACTTTAACGCACCTTCCAATGCTATTGGAAAAGAAAACCCTCTTCCTAAAAACATTGAACCTTTTGCTTCATTAAAAGTATTTGATATTGCTTGTATTTTGTTGTCTGTAGATAAAGTCTTTTCTACTAACTTTGGTAAAGATTTAAGATCTTTAAGCTTCTCATTAAATAACTCTTTTTTCAAATCTCTTCTCAATAATCCAAGTTTTAATGCTAAAATGTATAGTATTAAAATTTGGCCTAAAAATGCTTTAGTAGATGCCACACCTATTTCAGTTCCACAATGTATTGGTAAAACAAATTTAGAGTCTCTTGCAATAGAACTTTCAATAACATTTACAACTGCACATGTTTTCATTTCATTTTGATTACACAAATCTAATGCTGCATAGGTATCAGCTGTTTCACCGGATTGAGATACAAACACATATAAAGTTTCTTTCTTAAATCTATTTTTTCTATATCTAAACTCTGATGCGATATCCACACTTACATCTAATGAAGTAAGTTCTTCAAACCAATATTTTGCGAGTAAACAAGAATGATAAGCTGTTCCACAACCAATAAGGGTCACTGATGAAATTTCATTAGTTTTCCACGGAAAATTATAAATGTTGATATCATTATTTAACGTATCCACATACTCATTAATTCCATTTTTTAACGTAGTAGGTTGTTCCTCTATTTCTTTAGCCATGAAATGTTTNTAATCGCCTTTATCATACTTCTCATCTTCCAAAGACAACTCTAAAACTTTTTTGTTTATCTTAGCACCATCCTCATTGAAGAATTCAACATGGTCTTTTTTTATAATACAAAATTCACCATCATTTAGATAAGTAATCTTATTTGTCATTGCTTTCAGTGCATAAGAGTCTGATCCTAAATAATTTTCATTTGGACCATAACCAACGGCTAGTGGAGATCCTCTTCTTGCTCCTACAATTAAATCGGGTTGATCTTTAAATATTATACCCAAAGCAAAACTACCATGAAGAGATTTAAGAGTTTTTTTAATTGAGTTTACAATATTTTCTGTTTTCAAATTCTCAGTTATTAAATGTACAATCACCTCAGTATCGGTCTGAGATTTAAATTTATGACCTTTGCTAACTAAAAATTTTTTTAATAATGTAGAATTTTCAATTATTCCATTATGAACTACAGAAACATTCTGTGAAGAATGAGGGTGTGCGTTAATACTATTGGGTAAACCATGTGTGGCCCATCTAACATGACCTATTCCAATAGTGCCTTCCATTTTTTGAACAATTAAGTTATTCTCTAAATTATCAACTCGTCCCTCAGATTTTACTTCATTAATTTCATTATTATAAAGTGTGGCAATTCCTGCAGAGTCATATCCCCTATATTCCAGTTTCTTCAAAGAATTAATGATCGTTGATGAAACAGCTCTATTACTATTTATTCCAATAATTCCGCACATTATAATTGAGACTTTCTTTTATAATTTTTTATTTCTAATTGTTGACTTCTAGTTAATGCCAAAGATTTTTTACTTACATTTTTTGTAATTACTGATCCCGCTCCCACAATACTTTTTTCTCCAATTGTTAAAGGTGCAACTAAAGAGGAATTTGAGCCTATAAATACATTATCTTTAATTCTAGTTTTACTTTTTTTTATTCCATCATAATTACATGTAATTGTTCCAGCACCAATGTTTGTCGATTTACCAATCAGAGTATCACCAATGTAAGTTAAATGATTTACNTTAGATTTTTTTCCTATTATACTTTTTTTAACTTCAACAAAATTTCCAATTTTAGATCCTTCTTTAAGAGTAGTGCCAGGTCTTATTCTTGCGTATGGACCAACTTCAACCTTATTTTCAATTTTACAATTTTCTAAATGACTAAAAGATTTTATAGTAACANTGTTTCCAATTTTTACTTTTGAACCAATTACTACGTAAGGTTCTATAGTCACATTTTTTCCAATTTTAGTATCTTTTGAAAAAAAGATTGTCTCTGGGGCTATCAAATTTACTTTTGATTTTAAAAATTTGGTTCTCAATGAATTTTGCAACTTATTTAAATTTAATTGTTTCATATTTGAAATTCTTTATATTAAGTATATATGTTTCTTAATTCACAAAATATTTCTTAAAAATACTTTTAATTATGGCTCAACAATTTACCATTCTTTTTGATCTAGACGGAACTTTGGTTGATACAGCACCAGATTTAATGCGTGCTCACAATCATGTTATGAAAAAATTTGGCTATCCAACAAAATCAACAGATGAAATTAGAAATCTGGTTGGACAAGGAGCTGGTGCGATGCTTGGAAGATCAATTTGGGGACAAGCAAAAAAAGAATTTGGTAAAGTTCAAGATGAGAAAATTAAAAAAGAAATGGTTAAAGATTTTGTTGATTTCTATGGAAAAAATATTGTTAATGAAAGTACTCTTATAAACGGTGTCAAAGAGTTTTTAATATGGTCAAAAGAGAACAATATTTCTATGGCCGTTTGTACAAATAAGACTGACTATTTAGCTGTTGATCTTCTTAAAAAAATTGGAATTTATGATTTTTTTGAATATGTTGCAGGACATAATACTTTTGATTATTGTAAACCCGATCCTAGACATTTAACTTCAGTTATTGAAATATTAAATGGTGATATAAAAAAATCATTAATGATAGGAGATAGTGAGACAGATGCAAATGCAGCTAAAGAAGCTGGCATTCCAGTAATTCTGATGGAAGATGGTTATACTGAAAAAAATACCACAGAAATTTATCATAATCACCTAGTAAAAGACTTTGTTGGTATTGAAAAAATTGTATCTCAATACCTTTAATATTGATTATTTTTTTTTAACTATTAAAAACAAATTCGTTAATTAGGAGTTTTTTTGATAATTCATAAAGTTAAAGTTTACCCATCTAAAATTCACTTACCCAAAAAAAATCAACTTGCCTGGAAAATAGCAGAAATTGCAAGTGATAATTCTAAATTGAATAATGATGCTATCGAAATGACAATTAATAGAATTATTGATAATGCATCTGTCGCAATAGCATCTCTAAACAGAAGACCGGTAATATCATCAAGAGAAATGGCTTTGAAACATTCAAGAAAAAATGGCGCAACATTATTTGGTGTGAATAGTAAACTAAAATTTGATTGTGAGTGGGCAGCCTGGTCAAATGGCACTGCAGTAAGAGAATTAGATTTTCATGATACTTTTTTAGCTGCTGATTATAGCCATCCTGGAGACAATATTCCGCCTCTCTTAAGTGTTGCTCAACAAAATAAAAGAAGTGGTTTAGATCTTTTAAGAGGGATTATTACTGCTTATGAAGTTCAGGTAAATTTAGTAAAAGGAATTTGTCTTCATAAACATAAAGTAGATCATATTGCTCACTTGGGCCCAAGTGTTGCTGCAGGAATAGGTTCGATGTTAAAATTAAAAACTGAAACTATATTTCAAGCAGTGCAACAGGCTTTGCACACAACAATCTCAACTAGACAATCAAGAAAAGGTGAAATTTCAAGTTGGAAAGCATACGCTCCAGCACATGCTGGAAAGCTTGCTATTGAAGCTGTTGATAGAGTTATGAGGGGAGAAGGTGCTCCAAGTCCAATTTACGAAGGTGAGGACAGTGTAATTGCAAGAATCCTTGATGGTAAAAAAGCATTATATAAAGTTCCTCTTCCAAAAAAAGGTGAAGCAAAAAAAGCAATACTAGAGACTTATACAAAAGAATATTCAGCTGAATATCAATCACAGGCTTTAATTGATTTAGCTAAAAAATTAAGAAAAAAAATACANAATCTTAAACAGATAAAAAAAATTGACATTTACACAAGTCATCATACTCATTATGTGATCGGCACTGGTGCAAATGATCCACAAAAAATGGATCCAAATGCAAGTAGGGAAACTTTAGATCACTCAATAATGTATATATTCGCTGTTGCACTAGAAGATGNGACTTGGCATCATGTGAAATCATATACTAAAGCTAGAGCCAAAAAAAAAAGCACAATTAAAATCTGGAGATCAATAAAAACTCATGAGGATAAAAAATGGACAAAGAAATATCATAATCCTGATCCTAAACAGAAAGCATTCGGGGCAAAAGTTATAATTACTCTTAAAAATGGAAAGAAAGTTGCCGAGGAACAAAGCGTTGCAGATGCTCATCCCTATGGTTCACGTCCATTTCAAAGAGAGAATTATATAAACAAATTTTTAACTTTAACTGAAAATATAATAGAAAAAAAAGAGAGCAATAGGTTTTTAAAAGATGTCCAAAATTTAAAAAAACTCAGGTCAGGACAGTTGAATAAATTAAATATAGAGGTAAAAAAAAGTAAGCTTAAAAAAAATTTAAAAAAAGGAATTTTTTAATGCATTTTATAGATAAAGAGCCATATCAAAAAAGAAAAGATTTAGTTGAAAAATTAAAGTCTAATAAGATTTTGAGGGTACCAGGTGCATTCAACCCTTTAACTGCAAAACTAATTGAAGAAATAGGCTATGATGCAGTTTATGTTTCCGGTGGAGTAATGGCGAATGATCTTGGATTTCCTGATATTGGTTTAACAACTTTGCAAGATGTAAGTACAAGATCTTATTTAATTTCAAGAGTTACAAATCTTCCAACAATTGTTGATATAGACACCGGTTTTAAATCTTGTAAAGAAACAATTCAGACTTTTGAGGAATTTGGAATATCTGCTGTGCATATAGAAGATCAAGTAGAAAGAAAACGTTGTGGTCATTTAGATAATAAAGAATTAGTTTCAACAGATATTATGGTAAAGAAAATCAAAGAAAGTGTATCAGCTAAAAAGGATCAAAATTTTAAGATTATAGCAAGATCTGATGCAAAAAGCGTAGAAGGAATTGATAAAATGATTGATAGATGTAAAGCCTACATTGATGCTGGGGCTGAAATTATTTTTCCTGAAGCATTAGAAAACGAGAAAGATTTTGAAAAAGTCAGAAAAGAATTATCGTGCTACTTGCTCGCGAACATGACAGAATTTGGAAAATCTAAACTTTTGAATTATAAAAAGTTAGAGGAATTAGGATACAATATAGTTATTTATCCAGTTACAACACAAAGATTAGCGATGAAAAACGTTGAGGATGGGTTAAGGGACATTTATGCAAATGGACATCAGAATAACATTATAGATAAAATGCAAACTAGAAAAAGATTATATGAACTAGTCGATTACGAAAAGTATAATAGTTTAGATGAGAAAATTTATAATTTTAGTACAGAGGGACACGAATAATGACTGATGATATTAAAAAAGGCTTATTAGGAATAGTAGTTGATGAAACTGAGGTTTCAAAAGTTATGCCTGAAATTAATTCTCTCACTTATAGAGGATATGCAGCACAAGATTTATGTGAATATTGTAGATTTGAAGAGGTGGCTTATTTGATATTAAATAAAGATCTTCCAAACACTATAGAACTTAGAAAATTTGAAAAAGAAGAGAAAAATAATAGAGATCTTTCAAAAGATCTTTATTTAATTCTTAAAAAAATGCCAAAAAAATCTCATCCTATGGATGTAGCTAGAACTGCGGTTAGTATTATGGGTCTAGAAGATAAAGATACAACAGACTCATCACCAGAAGCAAATATGCGAAAGGCTATTAGAATTTTAGCTAAAACACCAACTGCTTTAGCAGCTTTTTATAGACTAAGAAAAGGTAAAAAAATTATTAAACCAAAAAAAAACTTAAATATTGCAGAAAATTTTTTCTATATGTGTTTTGGAAAAGTGCCCCAAAAGGAAATTGTAAAAGCTTTTGATGTATCTTTAATATTATACGCAGAACATAGTTTTAATGTTTCAACTTTCACTGCAAGAACAATTACCAGTAGTTTATCTGATATTCATGGAGCTATCACTGGGGCCATAGCCAGTTTAAAAGGTCCTCTTCATGGTGGTGCAAATGAAGAAGTAATGCACATGATGAATAAGATAAAAACCCCTAATAATGCTCTCAAATGGATTAATAGTGCACTGGATAATAAAGAAGTAGTAATGGGTTTTGGTCATAGAGTTTATAAATCTGGTGACTCAAGAGTTCCAACAATGAGAAAATATTTTGCTAAAGTTGCAAAAATCAAAAAAGATAAAAAATTTGAAAAAATTTACGACATAGTTGAGAGAGTTATGATTGACAGAAAAAATATTCATCCAAATGTCGATTATCCTACTGGACCGACCTACCATTTAATGGGTTTTGACACAGACTTTTTTACACCAATTTTTGTGATTTCAAGAATAACAGGCTGGTCAGCACACATTATGGAACAACACGCGGCTAATAAATTAATTAGACCACTTGCAAGCTACAAAGGAAATCAACATAGAAAAGTTGTTCAATTAAATCAAAGATAAACATTTTATTTTGTAAGTGCTTTTTTAAAAAGAGAAATTCCGTTTTCTAATTTGTTTTTATAAGATGCTTTAAAACTTTCTAATTGCCAACCAGTTAGTCTTTTTTGAATATCCAACAAGTTTTGTTCTTTCCATGTATCACTAGTTTCTTCTTCCTTCCAGATTATTTTTTCTTTGTTGGTTCTACCACAACCGTAGCAATAACCTGTAACTGGATCAGTTTTACAAATACTAATACAGGGTGAAACAACCATTTAAATTAAATATTAACTAAATGCTTCTACCCAAGTTCCTTGTGTTGATGCTTTAGAATATTCTGTTGCACGACCTTCAAAAAAGTTCATGTGTTCAACTGCATTTAACATCGTGTCTAGCCATCCAAGAGGATTTTTTTCTACATCGTAAATTGGTTCTAGGCCTAATTGTACTAGTCTTCTATTACCAATAAATCTGATATAATCTTTTACTTCTTTTGCAGTTAAACCTTCCATTGGACCCATTTCAAAAGCTAAATCGATGAAAGCATCCTCATGCTCTATTATTGTTCTGCACGCTTCATAAAGTTCTTTTTTTAATTTAGGTGTCCAAATTTCTGGATTCTCTTTTATAAACTCTTTAAAAATTCTTATCATCGAGTTACAATGAAGAGTTTCATCTCTAACAGACCAAGTAACAATCTGTCCCATACCTTTCATCTTATTATGTCTAGGGAAATTCAAAAGTATTGCAAAACTAGCAAACAGCTGTAAACCTTCAGTGAATGCACTGAATACTGCAACTGTTTTAGCAATATCTTCTTTTGAATTTACATTAAAACCTTGCATATAATCATATTTGTCTTTCATCTCTTTATATTTCATAAATGCAGAGTATTCTGACTCTGGCATACCAATTGTATCCAATAAGTGGGAATATGCAGCAACATGAACAGTTTCCATTGATGCGAACGCAGTCATCATCATCAAAACCTCTGTAGGTTTAAAAACTGTTGTATAATGTCTTAGGTAACAATTATTCACCTCAACATCTGCTTGAGTAAAAAATCTGAAAATTTGAGTTAAGAGATTTTTTTCAGGCTGAGATAAATTTTTTTGCCAATCTCTAACATCATCACCAAGTGGAACTTCTTCTGGTAACCAGTGAATTCTTTGTTGTGTTAACCATGCATCATAACACCAAGGGTATCTGAACGGTTTGTAAACAGGATTTTCAACTAATAAACCCATTTTTTTTGGTTGTATAATTTCTTTTTTTTGAGACTCTATTTTAGTTGCTACTGACATGATAAACACTCCTCGTATTCTGGTTGGTCGTTAGTTTGTTGATTTTTTGATTTGTACACATTAGCTGTTATATCAGTAGATTTAGCGTTATTGATATTTTCAGCTCTTTGGATTGATTTTGATCTACAGTAATAAAGGCTTTTCAAACCTTTTTTCCATGCATCAAAATGAATTCTATGTAATTCTTTTTTATGAACATCAGCTGGTAAAAATAAATTAACTGATTGGGCCTGAGAAATAAATGGTGTTCTATCGCCACTTAATTCAATTATCCATTTTTGATTTAATTCAAAAGCTGTTTTAAAAACATCTTTTTCTAAATCTGTTAAAAAATCTAAATGTGATACAGAACCTTGATTAGTGGTAATAGTTGACCATGTTTCGTCATCATTTTTACCATGGCTCTCTAAAATCTCCTCTAAATATCTGTTTCTTACATTAAATGATCCTGATAAAGTTTTATGTGTATAGCTATTAGCTGCAATAGGTTCAACTCCCGGAGACGCACCTCCACAAATAATTGAAATAGATGCTGTAGGAGCTATTGCAGTTTTGTTGGAAAATCTTTCTTTAAATCCATACTCAGCTGCATCAGGGCATGCACCTCTTTCTTCTGCTAAATCTTTGGATGCTTGATTTACTTGTTCATCAATTTGTTTAAATATTTTTTTATTCCATGATTTTGCCATTACAGACTCAAGTGGAATTCTTTTTTTTTGTAAGAAAGAGTGAAAACCCATTACACCTAATCCGACACTTCTTTCTCTTTCTGCAGAATACTTTGCGTCTCTAAACTGTTCAGGAGCTTTGTTAATAAAATCAGTTAAAACATTATCTAAAAATCTCATTACGTCACCAATCATATTTGGATCATCTTTCCACTCATCATATTTTTCTAAATTTAAAGATGACAAGCAACAAACAGCTGTTCTGTCTCTTCCGTCTTTATCGATACCAGTTGGTAAAGTTATTTCACTACAAAGATTAGATGTCTTAACAGTAAGATTGGCCAACTTGTGATGTTGAGGTATTTGTCTATTAACTGTATCAATATAAATTATATATGGCTCTCCAGTTTCAATTCTTGCAGTCAATAATCTTATCCATAAATTTCTTGCTGAGATAGTTTGTTGAACTGTTCCATCAGCTGGACTTTTTAATGCCCATTGTTCATCATTTTCAACAGCTCTCATAAATGCATCTGAAATTAAAACACCGTGATGTAAATTTAGAGATTTTCTATTAGGATCACCACCTGTTGGTCTTCTCATTTCCATAAACTCTTCAATTTCAGGATGATCAATAGGAAGATAACAAGCTGCAGAACCCCTTCTTAAAGACCCTTGGCTTATTGCCATAGTTAAAGAGTCCATAACTTTGATAAAAGGTATTATCCCTGATGTTTTTCCAACCTTACCAATTTTTTCTCCAATAGATCTTAAGTTTCCCCAATAACTTCCGATACCACCACCTTTTGCAGCTAACCAAACATTTTCACTCCAAAGATCTAAAATTCCTCCCAAACTATCTGAAGCTTCATTTAGAAAACAAGAAATTGGTAAACCTCTTTTTGTACCACCATTAGATAGCACAGGTGTTGCTGGCATAAACCAAAGTTTACTTATGTAATTATAAATTCTTTGAGCATGTAAATTATCATCTGAATACGTACTTGCTACCCTTGCGAATAAGTCTTGAAACGACTCGTTATGACCAAGATATCTATCTTGTAAAGTTGCTTTTCCAAAATCTGTTAAATTAACATCTCTTGATCTATCAATTTTGATAATAATGCCTTTATCATTTTGATATAGCTCTGTTTCATTATTTAATGAGAAAAGGTCAGGTCTATTATTTTTTGATACATCTTTTACTTCAGGGCTATATTCGGAGACAGCTTTCTTTAAGGCCTGAGACAGAATTTTGTTCATATTTTAATATTATATTTTAAATTAAACGAAAACAACTATATGTTGTAGGCGTTTGAGCTTGATATACTATATAATCAGTAAATCAATAGAACATTTATAGAACGTGATAAAAAAAATAGCAATAAAAAAATTAAAAAAAAGGTAAGTAATTAACAATATGTTAGAAAATTTAAAAATCGACCCCTTTGGTTTTAGGGAATATGACGCTAGATGGTTGTATCCAAGTGACATTAATAGCCTTGGTATAGCGAATCTTGGTAAAGGTCTAGGAAGTCAAATAATTAGGCATACAAAAAAAAGCAACCCCAGAGTAATAGTTGGTCATGATTACAGATCTTATAGCGAGGATATAAAAAATTCTTTAAAAAAAGGATTAACTTCAACAGGGTGTTATGTAGAAGATTTGGGTCTGTCATTATCTCCAATGGTTTATTATGCTCAATTTAACCTTGATGCCGACGCAGTGGCAATGGTTACCGCTAGTCACAACGAAAATGGGTGGACTGGAGTAAAAATGGGGATTGAAAAAGGTTTAACTCATGCCCCTGAGGAAATGAAAGAATTAAAAGAAATAACTCTCAAAGAAAAATTTATCCAAGGAGATGGAAAAGAAAAAATTATCAAAAACTTCCAAGAAATTTACAAAAATGATTTAATAAACAAGAATAAAACTAAAAAAAAAATAAAAGCTGTTGTTGCTTGCGGAAATGGAACGGCTGGAATTTTTGCTCCTGATATACTCAGGGGTATTGGTTGCGAGGTAATAGAGTTAGATTGTAATTTAGACTGGGATTTTCCTAAATATAACCCAAATCCTGAAGATTTGGAAATGCTTCATGCAATAGCAAAATCTGTAAAGGAAAATAACGCTGATATAGGTTTTGGTTTCGATGGAGATGGTGATCGTGTCGGTGTAATAGACAATAATGGAAATGAAATTTTTTCAGACAAAATTGGTTTACTAATTGCAAGAAATTTATCAAATAAACATAATAATTCAAAATTTGTTGTAGACGTAAAATCAACTGGTCTTTTTTTAACTGATAAAATTTTGAAAAATAACAAGTGTGAGACTATTTATTGGAAAACTGGTCATTCCCATATTAAAAGAAAAGTACATAAAGAAAAAGCCTTAGCAGGCTTTGAAAAAAGTGGGCATTTTTTTTTCAATCCACCCCTTGGTTATGGCTATGATGATGGGATCAATTCAGCAATTCAAGTATGTCACTTATTAGATAACGAAAATAAGAAAATGAGTGAAATTATTCAAGAACTGCCCATTACCTATCAATCTCCAACAATGGCGCCGTTTTGTAAAGATGAAGAAAAATATACTTTAGTAGATGAAATGGTTATAGAATTTAAAAGAATCAAAAACCAAAAAATTAAAATTGATAATCAAGAGATAAAAGAATTAATTACTGTAAATGGAATTAGATTTTCCTTTGAAGATGGTTCATGGGGTTTAATCAGAGCTTCCTCAAATAAACCATCTTTAGTAGTAGTAACTGAGAGTCCCACTTCTGACCAAAGAAAATTAAATATTTTTAAGTTTATTGATGGCATACTTCAAAAAACCGGGAAAATTGGTAAATATGATCAAAAAATTTAATAAATAATAGATTCAACTATTAAGTGTTCATATAATTTAAAAGAATCGACTAATATTATTATTGAGGTGATGGAGGGAGACTGAAATCACCTCTTTTTTTTATGGCAGATAAAAAAATAAGATCCATTGCTAAAACATTTTCTTGGAGATTTTTAATTTTTGTTTATTGGGTGATCTTTGGATATGTATATACAGGTACATTCACAGGAGCTGGTATTTTGGGTGTTGGATCTATAATCCCCTTATTTTTTTATTATTTTCATGAAAGAATTTGGAATAAAATTAAATGGGGAACAGATTAATACTTTAGCTTTAGCTTATAGATAAATATTCAATAAAAGATCTCACAGCAACAATAATTAAAAAAGTACCAAAAATCTTACTTAGTAGCTTTTTATCAATTTTATAAACAGCCTTCGCTCCAATTCTGGCCATTATCATTGTAACTGGAACAAATACAATAAAACCAAGCAAATTTATATAACCTAAGCTAAAGGGAGTGCTAACATTATCAATTATTTTTCCACCGGTTATCATAGTTATTGAACCACTTACAGCTATCAAAAAACCTACTGCAGCTGCTGTTCCAATGGATTTTCTTATATCATAACCAAAAGTTCGCATAAAAGGCACCATTAGAGAACCTCCACCTATTCCTAATGGCACAGAGATAAAGCCAATTATAATTCCTGAAATATTTTTAACAAAATTGGAAATTTTCTTTGGATTTTCCATAAGTTTCTCTCTTACAAAGATAAAAAACAACCCCACAACAAAAGCAAAGATAGAAAAAAATAAAACCAATGCGGGTGTTTTTAAATTAACTGCTAAAAAAGTACCTCCAACAACACCAAAAAGAATAAAAATACCGAATGATTTTACCATTTTAAAATCTACTGCATCATACTCCATGTGTGTTTTTGTGGAAATAATTGAAGTAGGAATGATAATAGCTAACGAAGTTCCGACTGATAAATGCATTCGAGTTACGATATCAAAATCTAAAACAGTAAAAGCATAATAAAGTGCCGGTACCATTATTATTCCCCCACCCACTCCTAATAATCCTGCCATAAAGCCGGCTACTGCTGCAGCTGCACCTAATACAACTAATAGATTAATTAACTCACTTGTATTAATAAAATCCATTATGTACCAGCTTGATTAGCTTTTTCGTTATTCTGGACAATTGTCATTATGTGTTTGGCTTTTTGGAAATCTGAGTCTCTAGCCATCATATTATCACTTAAATATCGTTTCCATTCTTTTGAACCTATTTGACCATGGTATAAACCAACTGTATGTCTCATTATATGATTTACTTTAGTTCCTAATTTTACTTCTCTATCTAAATATTCTAAAAGTTTTTCAGCCACTTGCTCTCTAGATGGATTATTTTTTGTTTTAAATATTTCTCTTTCAATTTCTACAAGAGAATATGGATTTTGATAAATTGAGCGACCTATCATTACACCATCACAAAAATTTAGATGTTTGTTTATTTCATCAATTTTTGAAATTCCACCATTAATTATAATTTCTAAATCTGGATTTTCCTTTTTAATTTTATAAACCATGTCATAGTTCAATTTAGGAATATTCAAATTTTGTTTGGGTGTTAAACCACTCAAAATTGCTTTTCTAGCATGTAAGATAAAAGTTTTAGCGCCAGCACCTTTCATTTTATTTATAAAATTATTTAGATAATTAAAATCTTCAGTATCATCAAATCCTATTCTAGTTTTAGCAGTTACTGGGATATTGCAACTTTTTACCATTGAATTTATACATTCAGCAACTAAGTCTGGCTCTTTCATTAAACATGCACCAAACATATTTTTTTGAACTTTTTTACTCGGACAGCCTAAATTAATATTTATTTCATCGTACCCCATATCTTCTGCAATTTTAGCCACTTCTGCTAAATCTTTTTTATCAGAACCACCAACTTGTAATGCCAGTGGTTTTTCTTCCTCACTAAATGACAGAATTTTTTTTCTATCTCCGTGTATTGCAGATTTAGTTGCAACCATTTCTGAATAAAGCATCACATTTTTACTCATCAATCTTAAGAAGAATCGATCGTGCCTATCTGTGCAATCCATCATAGGGGCAACTGATATTTTTCTATTTATTTCTTTTTTAGAATCCAAGGTCTTTACCCATTATTTTATCAGGTAACCATGTAACAATCTCAGGAAAAATACATAAAATTACTATAGCTAAAGCCATAATTATCATAAATGGTATAGATCCTTTTAAAATTTCTGACAAACTAACATCTGGGGTAATTCCTTTTATAATATAAAGATTTAATCCAACNGGTGGNGTNATTAANCCNATTTCCATNTTNATTGTAAANACNATTGCAAACCAATANGGNTCAAAACC
>FUFK010043059.1_pt1 | contig 22808 bp, 39 predicted proteins | sample 1021851 | NCBI WGS metagenome assembly FUFK01 (sample SAMEA51879418, study PRJEB19060) | metagenome
GTGATGTAGCACATATCTTCAGAAAATTCTTTTATTCTGTCTGTATAGTCTTTTGCCTTAGCATCTCCCATTGATTCCTCAATGAATACATCCCAGACCAGCTTATTTATTGTTTTGCTCATATTTTTCAATTTCAAATTCTATGTGAGCGATTGCTTTGTTTAAGCATTCAATAGGTGTTTTGTGCTTCTTATACGCTCTGATGATGTAAGTTATTGCAGTAGCTAAGTGATAGCTTAAATTAAAGTTATCACAAACTTTTCGTGCTTCATATCCATTGAGCCCTTTGTAATACTCTGGGACTCTTTTATCATTAGGCTTTACATCGCCGCATTTACAGTTCTTTATCATTCTATTTAGTTTGTGGAGAATATCGGATTCGAACCGATGACCCCTTGAATGCAAATCAAGTGCTCTAGCCATCTGAGCTAATTCCCCTTTTTTCTTTTCATTCTTTGCCAATTAGTCTTTTGATTGTGATGGTACTGACANAGCGTTTGGAGGTTCTCAAATCCAAATCTTGAGCCTCCATCCTTTATCTCAACTATATGATCCACAATCCTTCCTTCTGTCGTTCTACCTTCTTCTTCACACCATTTGCAAACTGGATTCATTGAGAAGAATGCTTTTCTAACCTTTTGCCACGCTCGACTTCTATAAAANTCAGAGTTCTCAGAAATATGTTTCTCTGTAAATCTTACCTTTTTTTTACTGTTAGCAATCCAGCTCTTTGGTTTTCCCTTTGGTAGCTTAGGCATTAATTTAAAAGTTTTATTTCTTTAATATAGTCAAAGTCGACATCATATTCAATCTTTATATAAGGAGTGATTCCATCATTGTTGAGCCAATCATCACAAACATCAATCAGTTTTTCAATGACTCTGGCATTTGCCTCCTCAACGCTTTCATCTTCTTTTATCATTATACTAACCTCTAGAACCGCTTTCAGCTTCATTTTCTGCTATTTGTTTTGTGAAATAATATAAGAACACCAGAATCAATATTGGACTCATTAAAAATAGAAAAAAGATTTGAAGTGTTATTCTAAATAAACTTGACAAAATCTTCGAGGCTTTCATAAGTTCTGCATTCATAATTTTCTGTGTTTTCTTTTTCCTTTGTTTGTTGTTCTTTGTGGTTTTCAGATGGTCCAAACATCAATTGAAATCCAATGTCGCTTCTTATTACTTTGGGCAAAATCATCTCAGCTCCGTCTTTCGTAGTTCTCCAGATTAGCTGATGACTTGTCCGTCTAGGCATCCAGAGTTGCTTTGTATTTATTTATTATCCGCTCCAGTTGTGATTCATACCAAATTGGGAAATCATACGTTTGTTCCGTTTGTTCCCAAACTCTATATAAAACAGCCCTCAATCTTTGACTCGGTGTCTTTCCNCCCACCTCAAACTCTGTTGTGAATTTTTCTACTTCGTGGACCTCCTCTTTGCTTATTGTGTCCGAGCTTATAAGAATCATTCCAGCCTTCCTTCTTAACTTAAACAAGCGCATCATTGTTTCTTCTGGAAGCTCTTGAGTATGTATTGTAAGTGAAAGAGAGCCATCTGCTAGAGTTGATACCTTAGAGACTCCTCCTTCAAATATTGTGCTAATTTTTGTCATCGTTGCATATTATAAAAATTGAAAGAAGTTCCCATTTATTTGGAGGGAAAGTTCTTAACAATTTTTTGTTAATCAAGTTCTTTAATCTTTTGTCTAATGTTTTCGATTGCTTCTTCATAATCTATTCTGGAAAGCTTCACAACTGTCTGAGCTTGTTGTTCTAATTCAGCTGAAGTTCCCTCTCCCCATTTTCTATCTATTCCTATTGATTGACGATATTGCTCCCCTCCTCTGAAAGTATTACATCCAGCACATTGAGCATTGACGTTCTTTTCATTCCATCTTGTTGCAATATGCCTTCTGCTCATAAAGTGCCCAGCATGAATTGATCCTCCAAAGGCTGGAGCTTCTTTTCCACATGAAATACATTTGCAGAGCCCTCTGTGGTCCGAATCTCTCTTTCTAATGTATTCACTAAAGAGCTTGTCAAGCTTTGCCTTGAGCTTTGCGGTTGTTGTTTTAGGCATGGTATCCCATAGCTTTCAAAACAATGTCTTGTTTCGTGGTTTGCTTTTCTTTATAGCTCAACCCCCTAAGATGAACATTGTCCTCTTGAATCTTNGCTCTTTCNCNTCTNACTGTTGCAGCGTTCTGGAGTTTCTTTTGAGAATATAAGTGAAGCAAATCCATCCCAGTCATTTTCTCTGGATTTATCTTCATTTGTTTCATCTCTTGAAGCCAATAAAAAGAGAGGAGCTTATTATCACAATCTCTCAGTTTTGGATGTCTTTCAAGCATTTTTTGAACTTTCTCTTTTACTGTCATCTTTTACTCTTTTAATAAATTCTTTATACTGTTTATCTTGTCTGTTGGCGAAGTATAAAGTTAGCCCAACATATCCAATCATCAAAACTAACAAAATCTTAAGAACAATCATGCTTCATCTAAATATTGACGGATTTCAGCTCTCAATCCCTCCTCCCATTTGGGAACAAGCATTTTTTCTAGTTTGTGAGCTTCAATCTTTCTGTTGTTCTTTTTAAGTAAGTAAAGATCATAATAAGCCAGAGCCTCTGAAAGCAAAGCCTTTAAATCTTTTGAATCATAATCCTCTCTAGATTCTAGAATGTGCTTGGAAATAGTTTCCAGAATCTTTACAGTTTCGATTTTCAATTGTCCTTTTTTCATTTTATCATTTTTGCTTTGTTAATAGTTCCACCCATCAATCGGGCATTTTCTAGATATTCAAGTTCATNTTTTTTGTGCATTTCAATCACTTTCTTTGCAACCTTTTTCTTTTCTGCTCTGAGCCAGATGTTCCATGTTCTCACATTTAAAAAGACACTAGCTTCATCTCCAGCTCTGACGCCTTCTCTGAAGGCTCTAGAAACATCTTCCATTGTCATTGTGCTGAATTGAGTGTTGTTGGCTAAATCATCAACTAGAATGTTTGCCATTGTCACAATGTCCTCAACTGATGGTTTCTGTCCAATCTCCAAGTAGGTTCTNGATANNANGTCCACCGCTTCTCTTTTCAACTTCGGAAGATCGTTCTTCCATCTGTTCCAAATCTGATTCTTTTTGTCTTTCATTTTTTTTCTTCAATCTTTGCTGCCTTGCTCTCTCTCTACTCTCAATTTCATGAGGTATTGGTTGAAAACCGAACATGAGTTCAAAAGCTGATTTAGTTACTATTTTTCCCATTTATCAAATCTCTTGCTTTTTGCCAATTATCAAAGGCACTCTTTGTTTTTGATTGTTTCTGATGTTTAAGATCAAAAATCCCTTTCCATCCGTTTTCAATTGATTGCTGGATGATTTGCTCTTGTATCTCATGACACCCTTGTGAAAGTCGCATCAGCTTTCCGACTGCGGCTTTTTCTCCAATTGGTTTGTAAGTCAAACGGAATGTTTCTTTTCTATAAGCTCTCCACATTTTCCAAGCCTCCACATTTAATTCTTCTAAATGTTCAAACTCAAACTCCTCTTTCTTTTTAGTATTTAGTTTATTTAAGTAATTAGTAGAATTAGTCTTTAATAGTGGTCCATTTTCGGCATTCCTTTTTTCGGTATCCCGTTTATCGGTTTTCCGTTTTTGGGAAATCGGTATTTCGTAAACAATATAGTCAAAACCTTTAAACAAACCATTCTCTCTTTTTTGATGTCTTTCTACATATCCAAGATCAGAAAGTTCTTTAAATGCGCTGTAAATGGCTTTTTTTCCATCTTTATGCCACTTCTCAACCTCTTCAACATACAAGTCCCAGTTTTCTGGAAGTGCTAACAAATGACATAAAAGACCCTTAGCTTTCAAACTCATATCTTTTTTGAAGATAAACTCATTGTTGATTGTGGTAAAATTAGAGCTTTTTTTGACAAGAATCTTTTTCATAATCCAATCCTTTTAGCTTCTAAGGCTAATTCTTTTAATCTTCTATCGATTTCTTTTTGTTGATTTTTAGCTTTTTCAATTTCAAAATAAAATTCAAAACTTTTTCTTTTTTTAAAAAGCCTTTTACTATCAATCATATATGTATCTACAAGTTTGTTGTAAAAAGTATAATATTTTGGAAAGTTTTTAGAGGATTGCATATAGTCAAGATGCTTCTTTTTATAATGATAAAAGCTTGTCCTATCTCTTTTTATAAACTTTCTAGCTTGTTCCTCATTGAATCCAACTTCAAATATTAAGAATGCAGAAGTTGCTATTCTAGCCATAACAAACTCTTTTTTTCTGCAATTACTGTCAATTGATCCGTAGGGTATTTCCATCAAATCCTCTGCTAAGAACTTGAGCTTTTTGATTTCTGTTTTAATTTTATTTTTTGTCATATTACTATTTATTTTCATCATGACAAGGTGTGAATCTTTCATCATATTCTCTGAGAAAATCTTTTCTTGTGAAAGTTTCATAGCTTGAATAGTCTAAATCGTCATAATGATAAGTTATGTCTGTTTCTTTGTCTATAATATACAAGTCCATTTTATAATCTCCAAGATTCACATCTTCTAAGTAAAAACCTAGAGCTTCGACATTGGCTTTTATATCCTCTTTACACCATTCAAAAGGTGCTTTAGGATGGTCACTGTCACAATATCCTATGTCCGTTCCAGCTCTCATTAGAATGGTAAATCGTTTTTTTGTTGTTGNGGCTTTTCGCCAGTTAGAACCCATTTAGAGAAGATTTCAGCAATGTCAATGATTTTGTGAACATCTGACTCTCCTACGATATTACAAGCGTTTGTGAGAGCATTCTGTTTGATGATGTACTCTTGTGTCTTTTCGTTTTTTGGTGGAGTTGAGTTTTGCTGGAAATTAGAAACTGGCTTAATCTTTGGATATTTTCCACCAGTATATTCATAATCTGTTTCTTGTCCTATCACGAATTTAGTTTGATTCTGACTTTTTGAAAGATACTGACCAGAATCTCCATTTTCAAATTCTACTTCAAACTTATACATCAGTCCATACTGACCTTCCCAAGTTCCGTTTGCTTGTACGTTTTTTACTTTTCCGTTTTTCATTACATTGATAAATAAATAATTCCTAATTGATGAAGTGCTACAAATANCACAAATAAAAGAGCTGTNACACAATAACAAAANATTGCTCCAGCATTNANNNATAAAAATTTTCTAAGATTTTTCATTCATGTTGATGTTAAGTTGTTTCCATAATATATCAGTGTGAAGTTTTCTAAGCAAAAGAATTGACTTCTCAAGAGATTGCTTTTGTCCCTCTGCAAAGGCTTGAGAGATNAGTTGATTCTCTTGTTTNTGTACCTTNGATAGTTCCTCTAAGGCGATGATTTGCTCTTTGATTTCGGCTTTGTACTGGTTAATCGTAGCCTCTACAAGCTCTGCATTGAGCTCTTTTGATTTGATTTCTTTTCCCAGATTGAGAAAAAAGCTGTCTAGTAGTTTCTTTGTCATTGTTTTGTGTTTATTGGGGAGATTGCTCTCCCCATTATTATTATTTAGATATTGCTTTTTGACATTCTTCTTTGGATTGAAACCCTTTATTTTCATAAACTATATCAAGTTTGTCATTTTCATACCTAGCAATTCGCCAGATATTTAGGCAAGTTTGTAAAAAAGGTTTGTGTTNTATTTTAGTACCAAAAATGTTTGTAAATGTTGTCATTGTTTTGTGTTTTAGTTTGTTAATTAATATGAGGCAAATATATATCCTTTTTTTTAATTATCAACAATAAAAGTTGACAAATATCAATAAAAGTTTGATTTTCTAGATTAAAAAAAAAGTTGAAAAAGTTTATTTAGGACAAAAAAAAGAGCCTTTTAAAGCTCTTTTTCTCACAATTCAAACTACTAATTAAAACAAATTAGATTACTAAAACGCTGCGAATTTAAGAAAAAATATGTGTTAAATGAGCAATCTGTCCATTTTTTTTAGAATGGATAAACCCCTCAACTGCTTTAATGCTTCCAGTATAACCTTTTTGATAGTGCCAAGCATCCGTTCCACTTGGGCTTCTTAAAAACTCAAGTGTCACTCCAATATCATCAAAGCTGGTTAAATACTTATATCGTTGCTTATGGTGGATATGATGTAGATACCAATAACGATGTCTAGTCTTTGCCCAGAGCTCTGGTTTCTCTTGAGCCATTAATAAGGGCAAAAGATTGCTCTTTGCTCCATCTCCATGAGTCAAGCCAATCAAGCTCAATCCGTAGGTATAAAACTTCCTATGAATAGGATCAGCATCCACCCAGACTGACTCTGTATTTCTAAACCAAGCTTTCAAAGCGTGAGCTAAGTGAAATCCACTCATATAGTCATGATTACTCATTGAGTGCACACAATCAACTGGAGCAATATTCATCAGCATCTCGACACATTCAACATATATTTCAAGAGCAGTTGTGAAGTGACGATGCCATCTTCCATCTGTATTTTGAGGAGTTCCCCTTGTGGTTGTGTCGTTTACATTGTCCACGTGCAAAATATCATTTCCTATGCAAAAAAGCACTCTATCTATATGAAACCCCTCAGCTTTTGAGATAATGCCTCTAACACCATTTAAAATGCGTTCTCGGGCTATTTTGATATTGTAGTTAGAACCAGTTTCCAAAGCGTCAGCATATTTTCCAATATGAACATCAGCTGGATTGATTACCAAAAGATGTCCTTCTTTGAGTTTAGGATAGTCAATTGAGGGGTATTTAGGAGAGTATTTTGAAATCAGATTCTCTATGGTGTCAAGAAAATCTTTTTTAGATAGTTCTAATGGCTTTGCAAAGATTGAGAACTTCTTTGACTTATACCAATAATGAGAAACCGAATTGACATCAATTCCAGCTTCTTTACACTCTTTTTCTAAAAGTGCCTTTTGTTCTTTTTTGTCTAGTCTGTAATCATCAATCAGCTTCCATTCATCTTCACTCAGACGGTAGCGTTTTTCAGTTTTCATTTTTTGATTTTCTCAAACCCTCTAGAGCCGAAATAAGCACCAATTGTGATTGTAAGAATAGCGGTCAAAGTGCTTTTCCATTCATCATCAACAACGAAATCAATCACACCAGCATCAATGAAAATAAGCAAAGTTGTGCTTATTACAAGCCAAGCCAGAACAAGCGGTCTGATATTTTTTGGAAGCCATGAATCTTGACTATTATCCGACTCCCAGCGTTTTGTGATTTCTTGTTCTATATTATATTCGTAATCTAGAATTTTCTTTTTGATTTCAGCTTTGACCAGTTCTTTTTCTTCAGCTGAGGTGTGAATCTTATCAATAGCATTCCCCACGCTATCAACTAAATCTTTTGCACCAGATTGAAACAGTTTGTTTAATAAACCCATAAAACGTTTTTTGGTTTGGTAGTATATCTATCAGCTATGTCAAAATGTAGAAAGTTAGAAGCTACTCCGATTCTTGTCACTCCACATTGTAAAGCTGCATTGATTAGAGCCATTCTGGCAACGCTATTTGAACAAGCCACGTCGACTGCATATCCATACAAATGAGCTGAATCTGGAGCTCCTCCGACCTCTTTGTTTTTCTTTTTACTTCTGTAATCGGAAGTGATAATCATTGGCACTCCAGAGATATGTCTGATTTGATCTAATATATTAAGAAAAGCCTTGTCCATCTTTTCAAAATTGTCAAACTCATCTTTTTCAAAATATCTCATCCTTGTCCTTTTGATTTTTTCTTGTATCCGTTTTGCCCTTTGGAAGCGTTCTTTGAGTGTATTCCTTTGCGCTTTTTCTTAACTTGTTGAACAAAGCTTGTGATGTTCTTTTTTGCCATTTATCTCATTTTTAATCTTTCATTTTCCTTCTCAAGAAAATCAACTTTCACTTTCAGACTTGAAACTTCAGCTGTTAGTTCTAGAACTTTGTTGTTTAGTTCATCCTTTTCATTTGTTGATTTCAAAAGCAACTTCTCAAGATTGGAAACTCGGTTTTTCAAGTCATCTCTGTAAAGATTCCCGTCATTGTTTTTCATCTCTGATTCTTTGAGTTTAGCTTTTGTTTTTATTCTTTCAGCGAGAAAAGTCCAAAGAGCAGTTGAACCAGCAACCGCCCCAATCGTTAACATTATTTGTTGAAGTACATCCATCACTTATGAAGTTTCTCTTTAAATACTCTAATTGTGTTCCATAAGGCAAAAAGGCAAATAATAAGCCAGCCCAACCTACTCCCATTCAAGAGCCCTTGAGCTTGTAAATTTATACAAGTTCCTATTCCAATGATACAAGCTAATTGAACTGCAATCAATCTCTTGTTTAAACATCCACACCAAGCCGCTGCATAGATTTGATAAAATCCAGCTATCATTCCACCAACCGCCAGAAGATAATTCTTGACTTCAAAATCAGCATAGATAGCCAAAGGAAGAACAAAGAGATGACACATTCCTATCAATAGCTCATTTGGCTCACTATCAGAAAACCAAAAAATCTCTTTTATCCTTTTGAATCCTTTGTTCATTAATCCATTGTTTTTATTTTGACACCTAAATCAGCGTACCATTTAACAGAACCATGCAAAGAACCAGTCCTTTGAATAGACACAAAAAGAATGTCCCCTTTTGCTAGATCAATATTGTTTGTTGGTGTGGCTTCTAAATCAAAGAGGTGGTTTTGATTGTTTACGTTTGCCAAACTGATAGAATAAATCAAATCAATTGTCAGATTTGTTGTTGTGCCTCCGTTTGGAGTTGCAGTCCAAAGTTTGATTGTTGCATTATCTCCAGCGTGTGAAGCATCCGTTGAAGCCCATCCGACAATTTCATCCACTCTGCAAATTGTAGGAGCTACAAAAAAAGAAAATTGAGCAGCCCATCGGTTTGGTTTTGAATCTCCATCAGATAAGGTTGTTCCACTATTAACAGAAAAAGCAGATGTTCCAAAAGCTGAGAGATAGTCGTTTCCATTTGTTCCAGTTGTTAAATAAAGGGATTGGTGAGCGTATGCGTATTGCTTCAAAGATGAATCTAAAAGAATTGTATCTTTTACTTCTATGCAAGCTCTTTGGAAAATTGGAAACTTGATACTTTTTGAGGTAATTGAAATAGAAGTCGCTCTAGTTTCAATGATTGCCGAAGTTGTCACTTCTACAATTGTACTTCCAGATTTTATGACTAAAGAAGTTCCAGAAGGTATAGATTTGCCTTCATATAAAACAATTGGAATTGATGTAACAGTCCCAACGTTGACATTTGTACTGACTGTAAAAATTGTTTTTTGTATTTTTAATATTTTATTATCTTTTACAATTGGATTCATAGTTAAAATAATAAAGTCGGACCAGTTAAAGTCCAATTTTGGACAGCTTCTTCACTCGTTAATGCTATTTGATCTGTTGTCATATCAACATCACTAAAATTATATTGAAGTTCTTGGAGTGTAACTTCATAAGTACCAGAAACAGCAGAAAATTTAAATCCTACTATTAAATAAAGAGTTGTTCCAATGTAAACTGGCTTGTGTAGCACTAGAGTTGTATTATCATTAGTTAAGCCTAGTTGCCTCTTATCTCTTTTTAAAATAACTCCCCTAATTAAATCTAAAGAAGTTGATTGGATTGCGATTTTTTCTTTTGATCTTAATCGTGTGAAATCAGTTTCTTGACCAGTATATTGAAGCACGTTGAGCCAGTTATTAAGATTTGAAGTGAAACTCGTTGAAGATGCTGATCCTAGTCTGAATAATAGACTAGGAGCACTAGAAAGCAATTGTAAATTTTCAAATCTTATTGTGTCTTGTACTAAGTTCCCTCCATCAATCTCTGTCCCAGATGGAGAATTTGTTGCAATAATTTTATTTGATGTAGCGATTTGCCCATTTTCATCAACAATTGCAACTTTAAGCCCAACAGTCCCTCCAACTGGTGTAATATCAACATCAAAATCAGAAGTGCTAAAATCAGAAGTAACGTCATCGCCTTCAACATTTACATAGAAAAAATTATTAATTCTATAATAAAAGTAAACTTCAATTTCATTATCAGAAGGAATTTCAAATTGACTATTGTTTTGACCAGCATTGAATCCGATATAAGAAAAAGTTGGGTCTGCGCTCAATTGATCCGTATTGGATGAATTAATTGATAAATCACAAACTTGAAAATCCTCAAGCATTGAAGGAGAATAAAAAGGATTTAGTGATGTGTCCCAAATATGTTCGCCATAAGTTGAAGATGATGAATCCAAGTCAATTTGAAGATATTTGTTTCCACATTTTATAAAACAATTGACTGGGAAATAAAAAAAATCATAAGGATTAGTTGACATTGCTCCTCCAAGATTAGTTGCTCTCCAACCCCAATCCACTTTGATAAATTGATTGTTATTTGAACGTCTTAAAGTTGTATTGATGAAATCAGAAGAAGGAGATGGTGTTTCAACCGTTGTCAAATTTAATATGTTATACCTTATAAATTTGTTTGTTATATCGCCTTCAATTCTTGTTTCAACTCTACGAATGACTTCTGAGAATGCTGTTATCATTCCAGCGGATTTGATAAATTGACTTGCAGTAGTTGTGATGTCACTTATAACAGCGTCTCCATCTCCATTACCTAGCTGAAGATTTGTCTTTGAAATTCTATAATATCTCGGAGGTGTAGTAAGGTTGTCAATATCGTTGAAAATCCCTATTTGTTCTAATCTCCAAACCCCATCTTCTTGATAGAGTCTAGCATTCATTAAATTCAAAATTTCTTCAATTACATCAAAACACTTTGAAAATTCATAAATTGTAGCACCTCCAGAATTTGACTCTTTGTATAGATATTGGCTTTCCATCGCAATATTGTGCCAAGTGTCGTTTGGATAGGCAGAAATTGAAAATTCATCATTCCAACATCCTCTCCTTCTAACAAATGTTTCCGAACCAGTCCACAAATCTTCTGATGGTAAGGTTGACAAACAAGAAACGATGATACTACCAATTGTAGCTTTTTGAACATTGCTAGTATCAAGAGTAAATTGATTACTATAAAAACCCTTGACTAAATTTGTCAATCCTTGTGTGGTTTTAGATTTAAGAAGTTGCAGTCCACAAATCGCTCTTAATTTATACTCTTGAGGATAGAAAGCATCTTTTATTTCAAAGTTGCTAGTTTGCATCACTCCCTTCCAATAGGGAGCAAAAGATCCAGCGGTATCTCTAAACACCTCAACGATATACGTTGAAGGAGGGTCTGTTGCCATAGTTCTTAAAAAAGTATCGTCAGATGAACTTTGAGAAAAAAAGGTGAATGATAACTCGCTTGATTTCATTTTGTCATCAAGGCTTTCTCCTTTATATTGTAAATCGAAACCAGATGGACCAGTTGTAAAGCTAGTATTCGTAGCAGGCCAATCTTCTTTATAGATTTGAATTCTCCAATCTATGTCGCAATTGTCTGTGAACTCAGTGAATTTGATTGCTCCGTACGCCATTAGAAATTATTTAATCTTCTATTATATCTTTCACTACTTAAAACAATATCCTCTCCTCTTATAATACCTTCAACTTGTACTTTTCCACTATCTCCAAGCATCCCTTGAAGTTTGTCAAGAGGAGCGATGACTTCTGGATTTGTTCGTGCTCCAGAATATTCCCCCATCAATCCGATTGTTGGTCCACTAACGATTCCACCCTCTGCAAATTGAGGAATTGGAGTTCCAGCAATTGTAGCAATTTGAGCCGCTCCTAGTGCTCCTATTGCAATAGAGAGAGGAACGTTTGGAAGTGCTGCAACAACAGCTGATGCAGTATTAACAACCGCTGAAAGTAAAGCGACCGCCTTTTCTCTTTTGGCTTGTTTCTTTTGAGCTTGAGCTTTCTTTTTATCAATTCGTTCTTCTAAGTTTTCCAACAATTGAGCTCTTTGTTCTTCTGAAACATTTAAGCTGTTTATTCTATCAATCCCAGCTTGTCTCTCTACTTCAATTTCATTTAATCTTTTCTGATGTTGTAAATCAAAAAGGCTCGAAACTTCTCCCATAACTTGAGAAGTTTGGTTTAGAGCATTTGTCATAGACTCAACGAATGTAGTTTGGAAATTTACCAAATTCTTTTCCATAGATTGAAACCAGTCAGATTCCAATCCTAGTCCCTCGAGTTGAGGAGCAGCCGACATTCCTCCAGAAAACTCAGTGATTGGACCAGCTTGAACAGGCTCTATTCGTGCTATTTCTCGAACCTTTTTTGACTCTCTGGTTGCCTTCTGTTGAGCAGCCGACATATCATCAAAAGATTTAATCAATTCATCAATAGCAGTTTTTTGATCGTCAACTGATTTTGTTGTATCGTCAAGAGAAACTTCAAGGTCTTTGGATTTTTTTGACATCCCGTCAATTGAAGCAATTGCAGCGGTTGCTTCTGCTTTGCTCATCAATCCAGTTGCATCAGCAAACATGATGACAGCCTTTGCAACCATTCTCCCAACTTTTCCAAGCTTCAATGCTGTGCTGATAAATCCTTCCATGTCAAAGATAGCAAACCCTAAAAGACCAGTCAAAGTTGTGATTGCAGTCAAAAGAGCAACCATTGGATTTGCAGAAATAAATATTAAAGCCTTACCAATAGAACCAAGAGATGAGGCTGTTTGTCCTAAAACTATCAAAAGAGGTCCTAGAGCAGCGGCTATTCCAGCTATTTGAAGAATAAATGTTTTTTGCTCTGTGGTCAATCCTCTAAATTTATCAGCCATCCCTTGAAGCTCATTAACAACTTTCTGAGCGATTGGGATTAGAATCTCACCTAAATCAGCTCCGAGTTCTTTAATTGTTTCAGTCAGAGTTCTTGTGGAGTTTGTAAGTCCTCCAGAGGTTCTTGAATAATCTCCGATAGCGTTCTCACTAGCAGCCATGACAGCCTTGTAACGAACAGCAATTTTTTCAGCTTGACTCATGTTTTTGTTGAATCCAAACTGTTTGAGGTTAGCTTCGGTTATTACAATACCTAGTTTTTTAAGAGATTCAGTTTCTCCAGTAAAGATTCCAGCTAGAGCGGTTTCAGCTTGTTCAATTCCAATATTTTTGAAACTCGCTAAATCTCCAGCCAATCCAACTAGAGTCGTTGACATTGCAGCCGCTTGAGATTGACTTATTCCCATGCTGGTAGCCATGTCACCAAATAAAGAGGACATATCAAGAGCAGAACTTTCAGCAATACCAAAAGAAGTCAAGGTCGTTTTTGCGAATGCCTCAACTTCTGTGCTAGAATCTCCAAAAGCAACTCTTGTCTTGTTCAAAGATTCTTCCATGTCAGCCGCCATTTTTACTGAGGCAACTGCTAGACCAGCAATAGGTAGGGTAAGATTAGTGGATAGAGTTTCTCCAGTTCTTTTCATTGACTTACCAAAATTCTTCAATGATTTACTGGCTTTTCTTAATCCAGATTGAAATTGTTTGTCATCAATAGTAAGTACAACGGAGAGCTTTTTAGCCATTTTTATCTTTGTTTATTGTTTCGTACTTTTTAGCAGCATATTCAGCGGCTTTCTTTCTTTTTTCTAGATTCTTTGTTTCTTCTTTCTTTTCCCATTCAAATCGAATGAGATCTTTGGGATTCAACTTGCTTCCTTTTTTTCGATGTGGTTGTAAAAATAAACAAGCCAACCATCTTGTCCTTTCCCATTCTAACTGTTCTCTCAATTCTAGTTGTTCATTCCTTCCTCTTTGTAATAAAAAGAACTCATGAAAAGTCATGTTCCAAAACTCACTGGGCAAAAGTCCGAAGCCATAAGCAACAGCCTCTAAATCATCCCAATCTATTTTTTCTTTTGAGGAGTTTTTTTCTCCTCCTTCTCGTTTCCCTTTTTTTCAAATTTAGCAGCGAATTGCTCAGAGAAAACATCAAAACACTTTTGTAGAGCTTCCATGTCATCGTCTAAAATGTCAGCAATATCTTCAACTGTTAGATCAAAATCTTTTCCAGCAACTCGTGCTCCATCTTGAAGCCCAGCCAAAATCAATTGACACGCTTTGTCAAGAGAAATATCTTGTCCTAATTTGTCAAGGTCTTGAAGGGAGGTGTTTGTTTTTTTACAATAAATTCTAAGAGCGTTCATTCCGAATCTAATCGGAAAATCTTTTTTGTTTAGTATTACTACTTCAAACATTTTTCGTTGGTTTTAAAAGTTTAGTTGATGGAGAGAGCCGAAGCCCATCCCCACCAACGAAATAAATTAAATATCTGTCTTAGTCAAAGCTCCAGTTCCTTGAATAGAACAACTATATGTGGGGGCATCCTCCACACCAGAAGAAATTGAAAGAGCTGTGATAATACCAGAACCAGAGAAAGTATAATCTCCAGTAGCAGTAGTTGACAAAGTGAATGTGAATGTTACTGCGGTTCTGTTAGTATAACCTTGAACAAATAATTCGTCAAACTCAGTATCAGCTGCGGTTGTTGGATTGAAATCCATTAAGCCATCAGCACTCAAAGAGAATGATGTTAAGCCAGCAATGACTTCTTGTCTGCCAGAGCTGTCTTTTGTTGTGATGTCTATCGTTTCTGTTGAAACGTCTAAAGTGACGGATTGAGAGTGCATCAACTTTGCATCTGTTCCACCATCACTAGGACTAACTTTTAAAATTAGGTCCGTTCCGTTAAAAATTGCCATTTTATTTTGGTTTTAAAATTAAATACTAGTATCTAAGTCTTTTTCGGACTTTGATTTCTTTTTCGTTGGTTTCTTTGTGTCTATTGCATCAAGTTTTAACAAAACCCTTCTTATCTTACCAGATACTTCATAAGTTTCTCCTTTGAGATATTCTACATCTCTAAAGGTAACATCTTTTTTCATTTTTAATTTGTGCATTTATACTCTATTTATGTTAAATCTGAAATCTAGTGCAACCATGTGGATTCCATCCTCTCCGAAGCTATCATCAAAAATGTCATTTGCATCCTCAAAGAAGCATTTATCAACCACAACTCCATTGAAAGTTCCACTTGTATAATCAAGAGATTTTCGTATTTCAACCGCTAAATCTTGAGCTACTGAATAAGAAGTCCCAAAAGCGGTCACTTGGACTCTTGTATAGTCATAAGTTGAAAATCTGTTTTTCGTTGGGTTTGGTGTGTTATCAATAACAAAGTAAGTGATTGAAGGCATCTGTTTTCCATAAGGGACTTTTTGAGGAAATATTCTTGTCCCTACAATATTTGTGACACCAGAGGCATTAGATAAAATCGAATAAATTGCTTTTCCAATGTCGTTCATTACAATCCTTTCTTTTTAAATCGTTTGTCAATTATACTTCTTAGAGATGGGACTATTGAACTCATGACAGATGGAAAAGTTTTTGATTCAGCTTTGTCAAGATTCCTTTGTCCACGAATGTTCGGAGTTCCGTATTCTAAAAATATCATATATCCAGTAGGAAGTAAATCTGATCCCTCTTGTTTTCCTTTTGCCCTTTTTCTCGGTCCTACACCTACAACTGGAGGAGCTGTTCTTCTGTTCTTAATATCAAAAACACCTATTGACTTGACCAAATCTCCAGAATCTTCATTCTTTTTTAACAACGTTCTCAGTTCTTTTGTGACTGGCTTCATTGCCTTTCTCATTGCTTGACGTACAATTGTTTTTGTCCCTCTATCAAAAGGGAGCAATTTATCCAAGTCCTTTTGGATTTGTTTTAGTTCTTTATCGTCAACCTCTAGCTTTATCATGACAAATCAGTTGTTTTTTCTTCAACTCGTAAAATCAAGCCCTCTTTTCTTCCAATCTCCTCAATTGAGCGAATGAACCACTCTTTTGAATTGTAAGCAATATAATGTTTTGGAGAAACTTGCAAATCCGAACGATAGCGAATGGTCATCTTTGCTGGACTTGTTCCAACAAAAGTGTCTGCATCATATCCAGCTTTTCCTTTTTCAAACTCAAAACGAGCCCAAACAGAAGCTAGATCCGAAGTTGTGCGGATGTTTTCTCCATAAGCATCTTGAGCGAATGTCCCTTGCTTAATAGTAACCAATCTATCTAGTTTGCCTATATTCATTAGCCTTGCACTCTGTAAGGGTTTAAAAGATATTCAACTGTCTTTGGTATTGAAGTTGCAATTGTTCCAGTCACAACGTCTTGACGTATTTCATAGAACCTTCCAATCGTCAAAAGAATAGCTTGTTTGATAGGAGCTGGAACATCATCAGAAGTTGTGAAACCAAGAGTAAAATCAACTGTGACTGCATTCGGAACATCATAAGTGCTCGGAATTGTTGCGTCTGGTGTGAAATAGATTCTAGCTGGTTTGATGCTTCCATCAGCAACATAGTTTGAAGCGGCTAGAGTTTGTGTCACATTATCTTCATCTTTGTAAGTGATTGAATTGACTGTGACTCTTTCTAGAGTACCTTTTAAAAGGTAGAAATAATCTGGAAAGGAATCAATATCTAAATACCATGTTTGTTGCATTAAAGCCAGATTTGTGTAGTTCTCAGCGGCTAAAGTAGCCACGTCAATAAGCGTTCCAATGTAAGTGTCATCATCTGTGAATGAACTGTCAATTCTTAGATGTGTCTTTGCTTCTGCAACTGTAATGGCTTTTAAAGTTGGAGCAGTTTTCAACCTTAACTTTCCATATCCAGTCGTAACTGAAATACCTAAATCTGAGCTTGTAATCATTTCTTTTTGTTGGTAAAAATGGAGGAGAGCCGAAACCCTCCTCCAATATTAATCAATTACGCTTGAATCATTTTAACGAAAGCAGTACCATTTTGAACTGCATCTCCATCAACTAATGATGTAACAATCATTCTAGTTTCGCCAACGCCTCCATTTGTGTATGGATCAACTAAGATGTCAAGTCCACCAAACTGAGCGATGTGTACTTTTGAGAAATCTCCCATTAAAGCATGATCTTTTGCAGCAGTACCATCAGAAGCTAGATTCTTTGTAACTGCAAACTGATAACCATTCAACAATTTAGCTTGGTTGTCTAGTAAAGCACTTACTGAAGAAACCTCAGCTAGAGCTTTTGCAGCTGAATAAGCATCAGCATCTAAGATGTAACCAACACGACCAGCAGCAACATCAACACCGTTTCCAATAAGAGTTGCCTCAGCAGCATGAGCTCCAGCAGTTGTGAAAGCAGTAGTAACACCAGCAGCAGCATCAGCAAAAATAGAAGCTGGAGCGTTTGTCACGTCAGCTTTTCTCAATAGAGCATCCTCTAAAGTAGAAGCAACAGAGTTTGCCATGTTTCTTCTTAATGCAGCCTCAATACCAGCATTTTGAACTAAAGCCTCAGCTGAAACATTTACGATAGAAATTAGCTTCTTTGGGCTTAAAGTCAAACCAGAAGCAGTACCATTAGCAGCTGGAGCAGAACCACCAGACTCGGGAACGAAACCAGAGTTGATTGCGCTGAATACTGGAAACTTCATATTGTTAACACCAGAATAAAAATTTGCCCCCATTCGAGCCATAACAAGTTGACCTTCTAATTGGTCAGACCAAGCCATCACTTCAGTAGCGTTACCAGCAGCAGTTCCAACTTGAGCACGTGTTAAGACTGCCGAAGGAATTGCAATACCTTTGAACGATTGCCCAGTATAACGAGCCTCGTTTCGTGCCTCTTGGTCCATCTCTTTTACAAGACCTTCCAAACGACCAGAGTAAGCAGCAGCCATTGCTTCTTGGAAAGAATACTCACGAACTTCTTTTGGAGTGTCCTCAACTTTGTCAGCAGTTTTGACTTTGTTTGCTTGTAGTGCTTCAAATGATGCAGCACGTTTAGCCATACTCTCTAGAGAGTTTGCTTTTTCATTAAGAGAATCAAATTGTTTAGTTTCTGAATCAGTAAGCTCACGACCCTCAACTTTCGCTGAGTCAATGATTGCCTCCATATTTTCAACAACTGAAGCTCTCTCCTCTGTGTAGAATTTAGATGTTTTCATCTTTTTTTTCAGTTTTATTAATTACTTTTTTTATTTATGATTGACAAACGCAACTCAGCTAGAGAGCGTTTAGTTAAATCCATTTCTTCCTTCTCTCTTTCTTCCATCTCTTTTTCAAGGTTCTCTTTTAAAACCTTTTCTTCTTCTGTTTTTTTCCAGTTCTCCATTGAACGAAGTGCAACAGATGCTTCTTCATAGGCTGGATAAGTAACCGCTGAAACATCGTAAAGCCTTGAAACTTTGTTGATGGTTCTGACGTTCACACCATCACGAACTTCCCAAGAATCATCTTCAACAACAAAAGCAAAAGAACTTTGATTGATTGTTCCGTTTCTCATTAGCTCTATTAAATCACGACCCAAAGAAGTGTTTGCAACTTTGGCTTCATATTTTAAACCTCTTTCATCAGTTGTCAATTTAAGAGTTCCGTTTGTTGTTCTCGCTAAAGGAAGCCCATCATGATTTATTAAGAAACGAACATCGTCATTCAAGCGACCATCAAAAGCACCTTCTGCAATAATCTCTCTGAATCCTCCAAGTTCATTTGATAAGGTATTGAACACGCTTCCGTATCCAACAACCACATTCTCATCGCCTTCTTGTCTAAGCTCTAAATCTTGAACGTTGAAAGTTCTGATTTCAGCGTTTGGATTTGAACGAGAGTAGATGGTTTCTTTTTCTTCATCATGTCCTTCAACGTGCTCATTCTCCTCCATTGGAGTTTCTTCCATCATGTCATCTTCCATCGGAACGTCTTTCTCTGACTTTCCGTAATAAACAATGATTGAATCTTCAGTTTCTTCAATCTTTTGTATGTGTCTTTCTTCTTTCATAATTACAAGTTTCTTTTCTTCCATCTCCTCTTTTACTGGATGGTTAGCTGGAAGTAAATCAGTATCATGTTTGCCACCTTGAAATCTTCCTTTTTCAAGGGCAAAAAGGAAAGAGTTTACTCTAGCGTATCCCCATTGCTCTGGGCTTCCTACGTTTGGTCTTACGCTTTCTGGATTGGTTTTGTATGCTCCAATCCCTCTCTCCATGACTTGTTCCAAAGTATTTAGAGTGACTCTTGGATTCCAGTCAACATCTAAATCTTTGACATCTTCGTTGTGTTCTTTTACTTTATTTTCTAGAGCCTTTGTGACAGTTTCGTTCAACTGTTTTTCTTCTTTCTTTCCCTCTAGCTTTTTTGTCATTTCAAGGATCACATCTTTCATCCCTTGTTCTTCTAGAACTCCAATCGTTCCCCATTTCATCTGAGCAACTACTCCACCGATGTTTGAAAGATTCGGTTCTGTGTCCCCTTCAAATTGCTTTCCATCTTCAAAGTGTCTAGCAATCCACGCTTCTCTTTCTTTAATCCATTCTAAAACAGAAGGACTTTCATCTCCTCCTCTAGCTCTTTCCCAAAGTTTAAAAGCCTCGTTTCCTCTTATGTTTCCTCCAGCTTTCCAAATCTCTGGCGTTTGTTCTTTTACGTTAGAAGCGAAATCGAAATCAAACTGAGGATGGTTTGAGTTTCTCAAGCTTATTTTTTTGTCCTCTCCTTTTGTTGGAAAATCAGTCATTGTCCTCCTCTGTTGTTCCTATTGGAGCGAAATTCATTGGGAAGTAGTGAACATCTCCTTCCTCTCCAATTCTATTCAGTTGCTCCGCTTGTCTAACTTCGTTGATTGACAATGCTCCTATTTGCATCATTTCTCTGTAATATGTCGCTCTAGCGTTTGAATCTCCTCTTAACAATCCCTTTGTATCAAACTTAACTTCATAATCTCCATATTCATTCTCTCTAAAGAGTTTGATGTTCATCTCTTGTTCCAATTGTACTAAGTAAGGCATCAAAGTAAATCTCACAAAGTCAGTTGACAGAGCTTCAATGGAATTATAGTTTGCTGATTTTTCTAAGTGTCCAATCAATGAAAGTGGAACTCTAAAGATTCTAGCTATTTCTTCTACTTGGAATTGTCTAGACTGAAGCAATTGCTTGTCGTTCGCACTTATTGAAATAGGTTTAAAGTCCATTCCTTGTTCTAAGATTGCGGTCTTATTTGAATTGTAAGGACCTTGATGTCTAGAGTTCCAAGAGTTTCTCAATCGTTGAATTTGTTCATCTGTTAGCTTGTGGTCTGTTTTTAATACTCCAGCAACTTGAGCAGATTGTCCAAAATAAGTAGCCGCAGTAATATTAGCACCGAGAGAAAGTCCGATTGTATCGTTTTGCATTTTAAGAACTGACTTTCCTTTTTTACCATCGAATCCAGTTCCCATAAAGTGAAGGATGTCAGTTTGAGGAATGGGCTGTTCAAAGTCGGTATGTTGATAAAACAAATTCCCCTCAAAAGGTATCACGTCAACATTGTCTGGATTTAAATAAATCAATCCAATTGGTCTAGCAGAACCATCTCTTTCAATGTAGTAGTAAGAGTTTCCTTCAAGAAGTAGATTCGTTAGAGCTACTGAAAAGAAGTTGTATGTGGTTTGAAATTTGTTTGGTCTTTGAATTAGTTTAGAAACTGGATGCGCTTTGTCAATCTTTCTGTCCCCATCTTCCTCAATTCGATAAGTGTGGACTGGCATTGATCCAATTGATTCTGAAATTACTCTGACACAAGCTAGAACAGCTGAGAAGGAAAGAGCAGAGTTTTTGTCAACAGCAACTCCAGAATTTGCTCCAAAAAGCGGAGAGTTGACTTTCAAGAAGGTGTTTCCGTTATCTCGTTTTTCAGAACGGAGGAAATCAAATAATCCCATAAAATTAGCTAACTATAATACAAAGATACAAAATGAGTCCCTAAATAAAGACGAATCCTCTGTCATCGTAAGGATTTTCATCACTTGTATTTCCGTTCATATAAGAGCCTAAAGCCATGACAAGAGCAATCATTCCATCAATCTTTTCTGATGATTTTGATTTGTCCATCTTGATATTCCCAGCTGGGTCTGTTTTCATTGCTAAGTTAGAACACATCCAACGAAGAACTTTGTTTCCTCCGTGATTTAATTCCTTAGCCAAAACAAGCTTTTCTAGTTCTTTTGTCGGTGCTGATTGACTAGCGAATCCCATTCCGAAGGGTGTCATTGGCAACCCTATCTCTAGACAGTCCAAGACAAGCTGGCTGGCATTCCAACGATCGTAGGCTATCTCTTGGATGTTTACAACCTCAGCAATTTGTTTCATTCTTTCTTTGATGTAGTTGTAATCGGTCACATCTCCTTCGGTCAGTTCCATCAATCCCTCTTTTTCCCATCCAACATAGTCAACTCCATCTCTCCGACTTCTAACGAAAGCGGTTTCTTTTGGTGTCCAAAAGTATGGCAAACAAACGAGCTTTTCATCAATCTCTGCTAACAATACCAGACAAGAAACATCTCGGACAGATGCTAAGTCAAGCCCAGCCCAAACTCTTTGACCTCTGAATTGCTCAAGTGTCACATCCTCAAAGTTGCACTCCATCCATTGAGCATCACTTAACCATTTAGAAGCGGATGACATCCATTGATTGAGATGTAACATTCGGAACGTGTTTTCATAAGAAGGCATCTTGACAGCTTTCTCTTGTTCTCTTTTTAGATAGTCAAGTTTAACAACCCCACTTTCTAGAGCTGGGTTTGCTAATCTTAGAGCTTCCTCAGAATCCCATTCAACATCTAATGGACAAGCAAATTTCACATAATAGAAACTGGAATCTTCTATCACACCCTCTGACACTTTGCGCCCATATTCCTCAGTTTTGTAGCAGATAGATTCTCTGTTATAACCAGCGGTTGTGATAGCTATTGTCAAAGGTTGCCTTCTAGCACCTACCGAAGTTGTTAGAGCATCCCAAAGGTCGGCATCTTTTTGTATAAAAAATTCGTCCATAATTATGCAACTACAATTCATACCATATTTTGTTGATGCTTCAGCGCTAATCGCTTTGAATGAAGAATTGCTTTTTTCATGTATTACAGAGCTTTTAAAAACCTTGAGATTGTTGTTGAGTTGTTGGTCTGAGCGGACCATTGAAGATGCCACGTCAAAGATGATTCCAGCTTGTTGTCTATCTCCAGCCGCAACATAACATTCAGCACTCGGTTCTCCATCAGCCACCAACATATAAAGAGCAATTGCAGAAATCAGAGTTGATTTTCCATTCTTTCTTGGGAGACAAATGTAGGCTGTTCTAAATCTTCTGAGGTTTGTTTCTTTGTATTTCCATCCAAACAAATCTCTGACAATCTTTTTCTGGAATGGTTCTAATAAAAATGGCTGACCTCCCTTCTCTCCTTTGATGTGCTTGATGTGTCTTTCTATAAAAGCAACAACTCTATCAGCTGACTTTTCATCAAAGTAAAACTTGTCACATTCTTTTAAATCCATCAATCAAAGAAATTAAAATCGTCAGTCTTTTCTTCTTCTTGGTCGGGCATAGAAAGAGAAGCTCTTGAGCTCGGAGTGAATCCAAATTGCGTAGCAATTTTGAGTGCATTTTGTAAAGCAGTTTGAGCTACCTTGTAAAGAGGAGCAATCTTTGAAGCTCTAAGCTTTCCATCTTTGTCGTAGGTGCGCTCCGTAAACTTGCCGCCCATCTCGTTCATGATACGATGATAAGTTCCAATCTCAAAACAGTAAGCTGATAAAATAGAGAGGTCAACTATGTGAAGCATCTTGATCCGTGCGAGCTCTGAAGTAGTGACATCCCATTCCTTTTGAGCAAACTCATCAAAATGACTAGGAGCTTGAGGCAACTCCACAACTTCAGCGACTTGCATTTCGTTGGCTGTTTGTCGGCATGGTTGTAGAGTTCCTTTCAGCTCTTTTATTTTTGTCGGTATCTTATTCCTCCCCATCTCTTATCTAGTTCCCCACCCTTTCTCTTTTATTTTGCATANANAAAAAGGNGAC
>FUFK010019669.1_pt1 | contig 22804 bp, 38 predicted proteins | sample 1021851 | NCBI WGS metagenome assembly FUFK01 (sample SAMEA51879418, study PRJEB19060) | metagenome
TGTATTTGCTAAAAGGCATTACTTCTTCCTTTTTTTCATACCCATTTTCTTAGCAACTTTTTTGACTGGCTTTTTACCACCCTTCATCATTTTTCCGTAATGACCTGGCATTGTATTATCTCCTTGTTTATTTGATTATTGATTTGACCCAAGCTACGAGCTTGGATGCGATTGATTTTACCTTAGTGATAAATGTGTCTTTAGTTTTGCAGATGAAACATTTCATAATTATTTCTTTCTTTTATTGTGAAAATCGAATAGGACTTTTACCTTCTCTGTAAGAGCCTCTAGGTTGTAGTGCATCCGAGCCAGCACCACGATGAGGGTAATGATACCGATAAAGATAGGCCAGAGGGATGATATGAGTTGTAAAGTTTCATTCATTTAATAGTTGAGGATCCGAAATAAAATCCAACGATGGCTAAAACTGTTTGACGTATCTCTGGTAAGATTAGGTAGCCGTTGAGGGTTTGGTATTTAACTCCTCCAAATAATCCAAAGAAACCTTTGGACTCCTGTCCTACTGTAACACCCTCTGGACTGTGAGCCAATATAAAGGGGGCTATAACGACCGCAAACAGGACGGTGCATACGATGACCCGTCTGACCCACTCTCCGCCCCTTGTAGCGGCTTTCTGGTGGCTTTCGTCGGCTGCAGCTTGCTTCTTGAGCATAGCGTCTACAGTGCCTTGCTGATTGGCTACAAGTTGTCCAATCAGTTTAAAGATAAAACCAGAAGCACTTCCGCCTAGCATAGCTATGAGTTCTGTGGTCATTTAAGTTCTTTGAGTAGTTTATAGATAGAAAGTCCTAGGAATACAAAGGTCATTATACCAACAACTAGACTAACAACACTGTTAATACTTTGTAAGCCCATGCAGGCAAAAAATCCAGTTGATCCTACAGTTCCTCTAAGCATAGTATCCATAGCGTTTAGTCTTCGTCAGGTAGTGGTGTGTAGTGATCAACGGTTGATGCCTTCTCGGAATCATCGAGGTCGTAGTCCGTTACGTCCAATGCCCAGGTGTGGTCAATGGTTTCGTCAGGGTAAGTAAGCCAGCGTGTGCCAATACCATTAGTCCAATAGCTATAGCCAATCTCCTTGCCTTCTTCGTCGGCTCGTTCAATGGCGGCCTCCTTGCTTGCGTATATTAGATAGAGCATTAGAATATTGAGTAATGGTTATTAATGTTAGTTTCAATCGATACACGATTGTCAAACTGCTCAGTATCATATACTAAGATTTCTCGGCATATCCCGGTTGGGCTTTCTTCTATTCTGTAATCAGCGGTAGTACCGCCAGTTGCATTCATAATTCCAATATCTTTTGTAGAAGTTAAAATAAGATTACTGCTATAACCAAAATCCTGCTTGTTTCCGTTTACTGATAAATCAAGGTCAGGTCCTACTTCAGCATCTTCATAAGTAACAAACGCAACAAAATCAGTGTCCAATGATACGGTAGTTGAGCTTGTGGATTGTTCTCTTGTAGAAGAGGTCTGTTCATTTATAAAAGAAATTGTTCCGTTGCTAGATTTAATAGATATTCCCGCAGTGCCAGTAGCAAAACCTTCAACACCTCTAGTTCCTCCAATAAGATTATTTGCAGATGTATCTGATACAGTCACCTTACCTACAAAAACAAGAGCAAACGTGTCTCCTAATTCTGCTGCAGTGCGAGGAACAAATAACCTTTTTCCGTTAGTAGTATCGGTATGAGTAAACTTTAATCCGTCCTGAAATGTTCCGGCATCAACAATAATAGGTTGTCTTGCCGCAGTATTTTGAATTGAATCCCTGTTGTTGCCTGACTGGTCATACCATCTCTCTACAAAGCCATTTACCTGGTCAAACCCTGGGTCTACACCAGATGGTAGGTCAATGTTGTAGACTTCACCAATGTTAGCTTCAATGGCTGTGCGGTTGTCTGTTTGGTCAGTCTCGTAGATAATAATTTCTTTGACGTTGCCTTCAATCGGATTTGTAGAACCACCAATGCTATCTGCTTTGAAAGCATCTGACCTTGTATTTGCACCAGAAGCAACTCCCTTAGTAAAAAATGTTATACTATCGGATGCTCTGGTTAAAGAATAAAGAAAATCTCCTGAGGTTGATATAGTAGCATTTAAAGCAGGCGCAAGACTTGAGCCACCGCTTCCTCGAAAAAATCCGTTCGTTGCATCGCCAATACCAAAGCCTTCGGTATTGTCCGAAGAATCACCAAGTATTCTTTTTTGACTAGATACAGCGTCAAACTTAACAACGCTAAAAATAGCAAGGTCACTGGCATTTAGTGCAGTAAATTCCAACTGGTCATCTGAACCGTCAAAAGCGATGCCTCCTCCGGTAATTAAAGAACCATTTTCAACAATCGTAGGTTGATTGTCAGCAGTTGATTGAGTTGCGTGATTACCTGTTGCTGTATCTCCTGCTTGCGTGGTTACGCTTTGGTCATACCAAGTTTTTACGAAGCCATCTTGGTCTTGTCCTGTGAATAGGGCAGGGCTTCCATTAACGGCAGCCGCATTATTGCTTCCTACTAAATCTTGCCAATCAGAAAGGGTGTTTCCGTATCCGTTGTAGCTATGGTTAATTGTTCCGTCGTTATTTGTATCTATTCTAATATTATAGATAACCCCTTTAGCAAAAGACCCTCTAGCTTTTCCAAACGAACTAATAGTAAACGTGTCGCTATTAGTAAATTCTGCAGAAATTAAAGTATCGCTTTCGTTGTAGATTCCAAACTTACCAGAAACTCGTTTTAACTTTATAGTGTTTGCTTCGCCATATTTTAAGTTTGAAGTTAAACTTACAGTTGCTGCGCTGCCATCAGTTTGGATTCTGAAACNATNTAATCTCAGTCGAACCTTCTGCTCTTAAATAGCTACCACCTGCATTTTTACCAATAATTTGTTGCGATGCTTCAGTAACAACAAATGAATACTCAAGCGAAAAATCTCCAGTTAAATTTATTTCACTCGTAAGTCCAACATTGTCATTCGAGCCATCAAGATAAGCCCTACTGTTCAATAGAGACTTGGTGTTACCTAAAACAAAATCTACAAGCGTTCCATCGCTAACCTCAGTCGCTGTAAATGATTTGATGTCACCTGTTACGCTTCTTACTTGGCATACATACTTACCATTGGCACGGGCTACAGTGTCTCCAGTAGCCGCTACAGTAGCCTGGCGCGTCCCTAGACTACGAAGTGAGTAGGCGGCCTTAGCAATAAGAAAGTTCCCATTTCGTCCATCGTCGGTTCCTCCAGAAGTAAGTTCTTTTATGTCTAGAGGTGCTGTTACCTGAGCATTTACATAATCTAGCATTGCACCTGAAGCTACCTCAGATGCTGTAAAGTCCTGTTCGTCGTTGTCGCTTTCCCTGCGGACACGCACAACCTTAGGATCACCTCCAGTAAGACTACGAAGACTGTATGCCGCAGCAGGAGTGGCTATCGTATTGATAGGCTCCCCTATTTGATTTAGCCGACGCTGCCGACCCAACTCTGAGTCAAGGCTAATGTGCATATTAGACCTTGTGTAGTTGCACTAAACCAGTAGTTACTGTAACGGATGAAAATTGACCGTATAGTATAGTTCCAGCACCAAAAGTTTTTCCACTAAAAGCAGCAGCAGAGTGAGTGGTCTGATCTACATTGCTAGATACTACAGCACCCATAGTGGTATCCTGTAAAATTTGTATAGCTCCAAAGCTACCTGTAGTGGTATCGCTATCGGTTGCTAGAACTGAACCTGCGGAGCTAAACTCCAGTGCGTTATTTCTTGATCTTGCCATAATCGTGTATTATATCATATGTGGTTATTATCGGGACTGCCGATTTACATAAGTAGAAAATTGTTTAGTTATTGTGTTTCTGTTAGCAAGTGTATCAAGTTTAAACAGTTCTCGATCCAACATTTTAGTTGCGGCTTCTTCTGCTACAATGGCTTTTTCTGTCTGTCCATCTCCAGTGTAGAAATCTGAAAGAACCGTGTAAATTATGTAGTCAAAAAACTCAGAAGGTACATCAGTGCTTGTTTCAGTAAAACTTGAACTATACTTTTTCTTGTAAGTTACGTGAGCTTTACTATCGGTCGTTGAAGTTATGTTGAGTACATTTGCTCCGCTAGAATCAACATAGAAGTCATATTCAATAGCTGAGTCATTCAAGAAGGCTTTTTTTCGGTGAATGCGTATGAACTCACCTATATCATTTTTACCGGTTTCTGAATTAGGTATTAAGTTTTTAGGTTCTATCAAAAGAATATCAGATCCGGCCCTAGGAGTCCATACTTCAACATTCTCTAGCGCATCTTTTTTTAATGTATCAGCTTCAGTAAACTGCGTTGTACCAGCAGTCACTCTATATTTACCATCACTTTGTATAGCAATCGATGCCCCAGTTTCTACAACCCAAGCGTTGCTTGAGTTCTTGTATATAATAACTGTGCTAGTGGTTACACCTTGGTAAATGTTTGTTCCTTGTTTNCCTACATTACCATCATTTNAACCAACAAATTTATAATTCTGGTTTACGCTTGTGCTTGTGCTGGCGGATGCCCCTGACAATACGTAAGCATTTATATCACGAGCTTCTGATACCACTAAATACCTTGGCCAGGATGGAGATTGATCATAGGCTCTCCGTACAGCCCGATTTAGGGACTGCTCAAAGAAAAAGTTGTCCATCTCCGTCATACTCTCCAAGCCAGCAATAGCTTGAAAAGATTTACGGACATCAACTAAACTGACGTCGGAAGGCATTGATTGGTTACTGAACGTTGTTGTTCAGCATTATTTCGTTTTGATTTAAGGGAGTACCACCCGCTTGTAGGTTATGACGGCGGAACTGAGTCTGAGGGCGGTACTGAAGAATATCGTGACGAAACTGACGACTTTGATTTCTTACAATGTCAATTTCTTGACGAAGAATCATTTCAGCGTTCTGATCCTCTACTTGTGCCTTATCGGTTTGTCCGTCTCCACGAAGAAAGTCTGCATACGCTCCGAATGCCATGTATTCAAAGAATCGAAATGGAACATCGTTAGTATCACCGCTTTCATCTCCATAAAATCCTGTTGTTCCTGAACCATTTTTTACAACTGTTTCAACATCTTTTCTGTAAGTAACAAAAACATTACCGGGAGCGTCATTAGTGAAGACATTTGTTGGCGATACGATCTGCACAGAGGGCTTTCCACCTGCATTTAGTAAGGACACATAAGTATATTCTTCTGGATAACGAGAAGACTTAGGGTCAGTTTTATGTATTCTAAATACAACATCAGCATCGTTAGCTAATACTTTAATATTAGTATGAGGTGCTGATACATTAAATGTTTGAATAGTATTGCTAGTACTTCCATCCATTGTTACTGCTTCACCTATTACAGTAAAGTCAGGCCATGGATAACGCTGATATGCTGTTCTAAAGCGTCTATTAATTGATTGACGAAAGAAGCTGGCATCCGTTGTTTCTAAAGATTGCAAGCCTGCTATTGACTTAAACCGTTCTTGTAGGTTCGTGTAAGATTCTGTAGGATATAGTGCCATGAAAAAATTATAGCATAGGGTTATATTTTGTTTGGGCTAAGTTCCGGGAACTTCTTATTGTAGTACTTCAAAAATTCTTTAGAATGCACAGTNTTTTGACCGTACTTCTTAATTAGTCGAAAGTATTCTCTTGGCGGAATACTAGCAACTGGTCTGCCAAGAACTGGATGTTTTGTACCTTTTAGTTTCTTAGCTTCTTTGGCTGCACCTGCAACCCGTTGTTTTTCTGTCTGTCTTTCTAGTTCAAAGCCAGTCTTGATCTCCTTCATAAAGGCACGATCAATCTCGCCATCNGAGTAGCGTTTTAGTTTAGGAACAATTATTTCCATATTAAAAAGGCGGGGNGCCGAAGCCCCCCGACCAGATTTTAATTTACGCGAATGATCCTAGATCAATGATACGTAATGCGATAACAATGTTACCATCAGTCAAATTAGCTGTAGTTCCATTAACTTCAGCAAGAACTGAAGTCTCAGCTTGGAATCCTACAGCTTGTGATTGATTGCCAGTGAATGAATCTCCAGAATTAAATACTGGAGCAGACATTGCATCAACATCAAGAGCATCAATGAACTCATCAGGATCACCACCTGTTGTGCCTACATCAAGGGTGATGTCAGTAGCACCTGCAAGTGCAGTGGACTCAAAAACACCAGCCAACTCTACAGCACCACCAGCAGGGATGGTTGCAATAGGAAGTTGTGTAGCAGTGCTAAGAGACTCTCCTGTGAATGGATTAGTTCCTGTCTTAATATCATTTAGATCAGAGAAGCTAAGTGATATGACGTGAGTGTAGCCAGAAGTACCGGCTTCGTTTACTGTTAATTTAGCCATATTGGTATATCTCCTTTAGTTTAGGTTACGTCTTGGATAACACCGTGTGCGCCTGGGTGATATACACCAAGGGTCAAAGCGCAATCAACAAAACCACGCTCGCCACCACCAAGATTAGGAAGACGAGTGCTTCCCATTGGGATAAGTTCATGAACACCGTAGTACTCAGGATTTACAATATAACCAGAACCAGTTGTTGTGTTACCGCCAAAGTTAGGCGCGCAGTCAGGGTTTTGGTTGACGATTGAAACAACACCATGATCTGACTCATAGAGGTCAACAGATAGCTTGATAGAACCGCTGTTACCATCATAGTTTACAGAACGAATTTGTTCTGCTGCACCTGCACTTGTACGGGCGAAGTCAGCTATCACGCGGCGTAGACCAGTGTCAGCAACAAGCATGAGGTTGTTTGCAGAACCAGTTACACGGAAGATAGAACTGATGATGTCATTAAGTTTTGATTCGCTGAATTCAGCTGCATTAGCTTCAGTAGTTGTGTAGATGCTATCAGCAGGTGTGCGATAAGCAGCAGGAACGTCAGAAGGACCAGCAGAATCAAGGAAATCACCAAGACCACGAAGTGCATTTGCTGTACCAGCACCATCTTCTGTGGCTTTGTCTTGAGTTCCAGCAAGTGTAGCTTCGACATCACGCTTTANTTCACGGATAGCTTTAGCTTCAGCTTGTGCGATTTTAGCAGGACCAACGGAATCAACTGCTTCTTGCAGATCAGAAACCATGTAGTCACGACGGAATTTTTGGATGCGATTGCTAAGACGAGCGCGACTTGCAAACTTGTCCGTGAATGCTGAAACGTCAGCACCTTCCGAAATACCTGTAGTTACAGGTGCAGAAAGGCTGTCAACAGTCCACTCAACATTAGTTGCAGATGCACGTTCTTTATTAGCAGACGAAAGGATAGGAGTCTCTTCAGGCGCAAGAATAGTCAAGACATCAGTCAAGTCCTCACGATTGGAGACAGCCGATCCTGTATTTGTAGTATCGAATGTATTTGAGAATGCCATTTTATTTAATGATTATGAGTTATCGGCGCGAGGCCATTTGTAGTTTTCTAAGTGCGGCAAAATCACGAGCGTTACCCGATTTTTTAAACTGACTTTGCAGTTCCTTGAGTGCCTTTGCAGTTCTTGATGGGGACGTAGCAGCATTTGCATTACTTGTTGTCGCACCCTTAGGTGGTGTAAGTTTCATGCTTGGCTTGCTTTCGACTANAGGTTTACGACCGTAGATACTGTTTGCTGCATGAGCGAACCAGTAATCTAGTTGACCCGCAACATCCGGAGCTTCTTTTGCCACGATCTCTTTCATCTTTTTGAAACGAGCATCGTTGACTGTAGCTTCGTATTGTTTGCGGACGTCATTGTCTTCACCTTCTAGCCAGGATAGCTCTTCTTTTGCTTTCTGCTTAAAAGCAACTTCCATATCGGCAGCATGTTGTTTAGCTTGCAGTTTAGAAAGTTGATCAGGAAGAAAGGTTTTTTGAGCTTTGCGCGCCTGTAACAAAGACTTACGGACTTCTGCCTTGGTCATTTCTTTGCCTTCGATCTCAGTGATGACATCGTCAGCCGCATAATCAGCACCTTCAAAAAGAAGGTCTTCGGCCCAGTTGACTATTTGCTCTACCTCTTCGGCCTTAGCTTGAAGGCTCTCGATAGAATCTAAATCCCCAAATGGGTTATTTTCTATTTTCTTTTTTGACTCAAGGGGATCTCGCTGTTGAAGCGAAGCCTCTAGTTTAGCCAGTTTCTCTTCTGCAGCTTTGCGTCTTGCGGTAAGTTCCCCAAAACGAGCTACAGCTTTACTGCCTAACTTATCAGCTAGTTCCCGTAATTCTTCTTCGGACGCGTTGTCCAAATCAATCTGTGAAAGAACATCCTGGGATGTTGATTCAACTTCTGGTTCACCTTCTTCGGCTTCTTGAGTTTCTGTAGCTTCTTGAGTTTCCTCAGTCTGCTCTACTTCCTCAACGACCTCTTCGGGTGTCTCTTCCGTTGGCTCTTCGGCAACTGGTTCTGATTCTTTCTCAACATTTTGTTGAGCTTTCATCTGCCCCAATCGGCGATTTGCAAAATCCGTTACGGATATATTAGTATTGTCCACTGGTATTTGATCTGCCCCAGAGTCAGCAGTCGTGATTTCATCTGTCATAAGTTCCACTCATTTACGCCGAGAGATTGCGATACGTTAATATAACATAGGTGAACAGTTGTTGTTCCGCCTAGAAATGTTCACGGTGCCGGACACTTAGTTCCTGCCAGCTTGATAGTTGTAAAAGCTGATCGTAAGTAATTATTCGTCCGGATATTTGTTGAATATTTTCAATGCTAGCCTCGTGCAATTCCTCGATGGCTTCTTCTCTAAGATCATGCACCATCTTCATAAATCGAGCAAAAGCCTCGTAATTATGAAGTGTCTTTATATCGTCTTGGATATTCATATCATTTTGCAGCAGAACGCATTACGTTTACCATGCGAGGACCCCTGGACTTTACTTGCTTGTACCAGTTGCTGTCAACCATCTCATCAGCTGCCATATTGTAATCATTGTTCATAAGACCTTTCTTCATGTCCACGAATTTATTTAGTTTTGTTAAACCAAGATTGAAAGCCATGTCAACTAAAGTCATCTTAACAGCTTCTGGTCTTTTTGCAAAGTTAGGGTCATAGGACTGAGCATCCTTGAATGCCTGAGTAAGGCTGTGGTTGTAAAGGGTTTTTATTTCTCTGTCGGTAAGCTCTCGACCAGCAAATAGCTCATTGATGTCGATACCCTGCTGCTTAAGAAACTTGCGGTTCCCAGCATCTTCAAGATTGAATCCAATTCCTATGGTGCGATTACCCTTGCTGTCCTTGTAGACCTTAGGTTTGTTTCCCTCGTTAAGGGAGAGCATATTGAAATAATTCTGTGAACGCTGTTCACGAACTCGCTGCGCGGCAAGCTGTGAAGGTGTTTTGTTATCAGCCATAATGTAAGTTATTTTTTGAAAACATAACTTTGGCTCATGTTTTCTAAAAAAGTTTTTATCTGTTCTAGTCGTGAACGATGCACCATAAGAGTATCCATTTGACCGTTCAGTCTTATGTTGTGATAACCAAGTTGTTTTTCAACATTCTCAATCCGAGTTTCTTGTTCTGCAATGATTTCAGAATATTTATTTATATCTTTATCTAACAAATAAACAGATAATGCAATTAACAATATTAATGCAGGAAAAATTAAATATTGTATCTTTTTAATCATCTAAGCACAAATATGCTTTACTACATTGTCTGAGTGCTAATCTCACCCATCTGTGCAGGTGCTGTTCCCACTCGACCAATCTGAGCATTCTGCGCTTGTTGCATCTGGAATGTGTACTGACCTTGGTATTTCTCCATGCGTCCTCGGAATGCTTCGTCCTGCTGTAGACGTTGTTGGATGTCAGGTTGCTGTGCGTATTGCTGAATAACTTGCATAGCGATCTGTGCGCCTGTTGGACGGGCTGGCATTTCAATACCTGCAAAAATCTTTGTAAGGTCATCTGTGACATTCTTAACCATCTCTTGTTGAGCATCTTGTGCAGGTTGTAGAACCGCGTCAGCCATGACTGGATCAATGCTAGCCGCTGCAATATCAAGTAATCCATCAACATTCATTCGGTTATTCACATTTAGTTGATTCAATGCAACAAAGCCTTGTAATTTCTTTTCTACTGTATCTGGGTCAGTATCAAGGACATCAAAGTTAATCATGATGTCAAAGTTCTCATTCGGATCTCCTTTGTTTATTACTTGAGGATCCGGAATGCCAGTAACCTGAAAAAAGACCTCATCAGGTCCAAATCTTTGGAAGCACTTGTAAGCCATACGAATCACCTCGGATACGTGGTTCAGGTACTTATCAACCATAAACTGCTGTCTGGATTGGGACATAGGGTCATTCGGATCCAGTCCAATCATTCTATCAGCTTGGTTGAGCAATGTCTGCTCCATCTCAAGTGAACCTTGATTGTATGCAGGGGTAGGCGCGAAGTCAAGATCACCTTTACGACGGTATGGAATCATACGCCCTGGTCCCCAGTCATTAGGTGCTTGACCTACTGGATGCAGGATTGGAGGCAAGGTAGCTAGGCTATTGCGGTCAATCCGTGAATCACGCTCTACCTTTACTTGGTTCTGAATACCACGAAGAATACTGGGAACGGTGGATACATCATAGAGACGCTTAGTGTCCTCGGACAAGCGTGTCACTACTACTGGATAGTCTTCGTATCCATTGAGTAGCTCGAACTTTGCATATCCGGGAGTCCCAGTGCCATCATCTCCATCAAAGTTCTTATGAAATACTGTGCAGTAAATTCCTTCGGATCCGTCCTCTTCGTTAATTAGTCTCTGGTATCCGTAAATGATTTCAATAAGTTCATCGGCTTCGTATGCAGTATCTGTTAGGCTCATGCTACGACGGCCTTCTTCGTATCGCTCAAGGCTATCTATGTTTACACCTCGGTATCTTTCGATCATTGTGTCCACGAAGTCCTGATCCCAACCATCGGTTGTTACCTTGAGTTCTAGTTCTTGTGGAGTGTAATACGTTTTCCAGAAGCAATACGGTGCGCGTTGCGGGTCAGTAACATACGGTGGGAAGACAAAGTCACCATCGGGTGCTAGGGTCTTGACTTCGGGACAATTAATTTGACGACGCACTACGGGCAGTTTCGCCATTCCTTGTTTGCGTAGATCTTTGAGTGCGGTTTTTGCTCGTTTTTCTGTAACGCCGTCAAAAACTTGCTGAAGAAGTAGGATTAACTCTTCATCGTTTTCTCCTTGCTCTACAGCTTGAAAAATTTCTGGAGATATTTGTGCAATCTGCTGTAGGTCAATCTCTTGCTCAAAGGATCGATCCTCCATGTGCCAGCCAACGTAAGTAACCAGGAGTCCACGCTCTAACATGTAGTTAGCACCGAGTTCCATCTCTCTGTAAAAGCGAGGAATGTAGCCGGATCGTATCATCCACTTGAGGAATCCTGACACGAGTTTGCTGCGAGCAATGTCTCCACTTTCCACGGGGAACGCTCTGACGTTGGCTCTCTTGAGTGCAGAGATAAATAAAGATGCAAGTTTCGTTATGCGTTCATCGATAAGATGGCACTCAGTATCGCTTGCACCCTCCCAAGGAAAGGCATCGGCTCCATGTTTGCGGTGATCGCGGCTCTTGCCTGGCCACCAGTTCCGACGGTCGTCGTAGCTCGTACGGCATAAATCAAAATAAGATTCAAGCTCCGTTATTGTTTCCTCGTAAGCGTATCGAAGAGTTTTGATGTCCGGCTCAGTGCCTACGTAGGTAAGGGCCTTTGAAATATTACTGTTCTGCATTTAGTCTATCTTTAATTAGTTGAATCATGCTAGCAAGATGAGTCCTAGAACTGCCTATCTTATCACATAACTCTATGTTTGTCATGGGGACTTTGGACTCATGCTTCACGTATCGCTTGAAAGTCTCCCACATTATAAGACGATCCCTGTTCTGCTGGTTCCACTTGTAATCCAGCGTCAAGTTCTCGTCCTCTACCTGTCCGGTAAAAGGATTTCTATCATAAAATATCTTTGTTCTGTCAACCTTTGACATATCGATAGCTGACACCTGTCTCGGATTCGATTACCTCAAAACAGATCATTTTACCTAAAAACCTGTCCCTGAACCTATTAGGTACAAGAACAGGAACCTTTTTACCGATCTCTTTGAAGTGAACCATGTTAAATCTAGGATTCGGGCAGATTGATAACACCTTGCCCCTAAAGTGTTTAGGAATTATTTCATTAATTAGCATACCATCGCACAAAATGTCCTGCCCTTCTGGACTAATCCAAGTATTCTTGCCTTTGCCGCTGATGTATTCCGGCGGTAGTTTTTCTTTAGCTATTTTAAGAGCTTCATCGAAGTCAGTATCATGATATTCGGCGAACTCAGTTAGTTTTACTTTCATTAGTACCCTCCTTGTTGTTTTCTGGTGATCCCCATGTCGGAGGATGCAAAATAGTCAGGACCCATACCGCCATTTGACATTCGTAAGTAACGTATGAGGTCAAAAAAGTCCTTGAGAGCTTCATCGGATTTGCCGGCTGCATTGTAATTAATCATGCTCTCAATAAGATTCCCGCAGTCCTCATGCACGTAGCATCGTGGTCTGTTGGCGGGATCAAGGTCGTAGTTCGGATTGTAGAAGAACCAATCGTCCAAGCTTGTGTTACCTATGCCCTCCTGCTGTCCGTCCGATGGTGTAAAGTTCATACCGAAGTCATAGAAGGCCGTGAACAGATCCACATTATTCTCATTCTCCTTTGCAAAGAACCTGGAGTCACCTATACGTTCCGTGACCTCGATACCTAGTTCCTCTTCAATGTCCTTGAACAGTTCGCAGTACCTCTCCACGTCGTAGCCTATCTTGTCCGCAGCTGGACCCTTGCGCCACTTTGGATCACCGAACAATGCCCATTCTCCGTAAGTATCTCGGTCCGGCCACTCCCTGCGTATAAATATCTCTTCATCTTCGGACACCCCTGCCCATATTGCCACGTAATTCCTAGCGAATGCTGGGTCAACTACATGATACCAGGTCAGTGCGTCCTTGTCAGGGAAGGACATACCGTATTTGTTTGGCTTATCGCTAAGAACATTGACTTCTGGGCTGAAGTTCGGCAGCAATGAAGTCATTGACTTCGTAGGTAGTCCGTAGGCACGGACCATGATTGTATCACGGTTTGCATTCTTGAGGTCCTTGGCTATGCGGTCATAACCGCCAAAAGGATTCTCGTCGGAGTGCAGGTAAACTACACCAGCATCTCGCTCAGGGCTGTATTGAATTACCGGAACCTGTTCGCCATCCAACAAGGACGCGGACTTAGTCTCAAGCGTCTCGGCTCCCTTGAGGTACTCCGCAACGAAGGGTGTGTACCCATCAATCGGTGTAAAGCCCAACAGCATCTTACTATCTCTGGTCGCAAGACGAAAACGCAGTGTATTGACCAGTGCAGCGTCACCTAAGTATTCGTCCAGCCAGGCCCCAATATTTGTTCCCGTAGGGTTACGGAAACCGAATTCAAAACCTTCTAGGATGGTCTGGTTATTACTGAACTGCGTATATGTCTTGAAGTCCACTCTGGTTCTGGTGTCCGGAAAGATAAAAGAACTGCCCGTAAAGCCATTCTGCATACTGTAGTTCACATAACCATCGATACTCTTTGTCTTCCTGCGGAACTCTCTGGGCATCATCTCCCAGATTGCAGCCTGTTGAACCTTGATAGATGTGTCCGCATTCTGACTGAAGCACACAACATGTCCGTCCATGTTTTCGGTCACCGCCTCCATAACCATCTTAGCGCATCCGGTTGTCTTGCCGCTTCGGTTCCCGCCAAAGGTAATGACCTCGTCGTAGTCCTTCAAGGCATCTCGCATTCGGCTCCAACCAGTTAGTTCAAATCCGTGACGCAGTGGATCCTCCCGTGCTGACTGAATCCTACCCTCATGAGCTTCGTGCAGCTTAACCAACAGCTTGGGATCTGCCTCACCTAAGATAACTATCTCTTCATCGGTAGGGGCTTCTAGGACAGGATGATTTGTGAACTCAATAGTCATTCGTCTTCCTCTAGATCCTCTGTATCGTTCTCGAACTCCCACTCAAAGTTTATGTCTCCGTCAGTAATCTCTTTCTGCATTTCATGCACTAGCATCCTCCCTGCTGGCAGATGATTGTAATCATAAAATAGTTCACCCTGCTCGTTCATGACTATGAAGCAGTAGTTTTCAAAATGCTCTCCTAGTATCCCCCGAACCTGATCATAGATCGGATCGTAGCTTGAATCCATGATTGACCTAGGCATCCTGCACCTCTGCCTCTATGGTTTTGGCTTCTTGTATCCTAGCCCTTGCAGCCTTGATCGTCGCCTCGTAGTCATCCTGCGTAAAGACCTTCCTATCTTCCGTGATTTGCGTAGCTTCACCTCTAGCCGTCAAAGCCTCCCTACCTGCATTCGCCTTAGCTATGGATAGCTCCTTTAGGTCACGGAATGATACTTCGAAGTCCGGATCCCCCTCCAACCTACCACGGACTTTCTCAATGAGGTCTTCTTCCAGTGAGGACAAGTTCAAGTAGTTCCTGGCCGCTAGCCGGCCAGTGACCTCTCGGAACTTCCCTATGTGGTCCGCATAATCAGTTAGTACTGAGATCACAGTATCTCGACTGAACTTATACTTCCTGACCATCTTCGTCTGAGTCTCGCCCATAGCGTAGTGATAAAGTATCTCCGCCACCTTACCAGGGTTAGCACGGCTCAGGCTGTTAACCTTCATAGCCTCCTTCTCCTTGCTGACCTCCTGAATACTTTCAGATATACTGGCCATTAGGTCCAGTCGCATCTCTTCAGGGCTAGGATTTATTGCACTCATTATCTCTTTTGATAGGAAGTACTTAGATAAATGTCAAGATTTTATGCTTGACACGTATTTTTTGGCTACATAGAATCCGGATTCTCCGCTGGAACAAAGGATGATTAGAGCAGTAACCCTACTGAGTAGCACAGGGGGAGTCCGCGGATAGTAAGCCCCATGAGGCTTATATTTTTTAGAGGGGCGTCTGATGATATATACGATTCTAGTCGCGCACGATGCTGACCCCCTCCTCCCCCGTTGCAGATTTACTGGGCTTGCTGATCCTGGTTGTTACCTGGACGGCTATATGTGAGGTAAATATTTATTTATCAGAAGCGAAAAGGATTCATTCCACTCATTCCACTCATTAAATCCACGCAGGAAAGCATAGCAGATATAAGGGGGCTATAAAGGGGGATGCCACGGAGTCACGGAAATAGCAAATTACAAGGGCAATAGAATAAATTGAAAAAAAAGCTTGCACAGGCTTGCAGGGGGAGTATCTTAGGGGAGTAATTCCGTTTTTTGACAGTCCTACCGCTAACTTCCCTCTGTTTGATCGCAGGGGTGCATGGCGACTTAGTAAAGGGGGGCATACGTTGGTAACAATTAGCTCGTATTCTTAGGGATACGGGCTTTTTGGGTGTAAGCATGTCGCTTGCGCCAACTAATAAAAACTATGAGAAAAGTAACAAAGCAAATCGCAGAGGCCTTCAAAGAGGGCTTATCAAAAACCGTAAACAATACCGCTACTAAAGACGGTTTCGTTTATTTGCATGGAAATATAATCGCCCAAAAGCATAAGGACGGTTCAATCTTCATGTGCCTAGCAGGTTGGAATACTCCAACTACTAGAGAACGCTTGAACGGCATTGCCGAAGTTTTAGGGTTAAATTCTAGATTCTATCAAAAAGACTTTGAGCCGTATTATAACGACATTCCTATTGGCGTGCGCCAATGGATTCAAGTCAAGTAAAGCTCGCAGCCTCGCCTCGAAAGGGCGGGGCTTTTTGGGTGACGGATGTTCCGTTTAACCAACTAATAAAAACGATACTATGAAAACGAAAACAGATACAAACGATGCTAGGCAAACATTAGAATCATTCTTTGAAAGCGTGGTATGGATACCTAATCCAAAGTTTCAAAGCTTTTGCAGGGATACGTTCAAACGCTACGAAGACTATATTCAAGAGGTGGATTGGTTCGGATCTGGGGGTGGGTGCTATCACCTATTGTTTCGCTTAAAAAGCGGACATATCCTTGCCATGCACACTAGCAGTGACGTTTGCGAGCATAGCTTTGATGCTTGGGAAAGCATTGAAGACTACTGTTCCGAAGAAAATGACGCTTACGGTGGGGGCTTCGGGTGGGAACATGAATCGCCCTACTACAACGAGCGTTGCACGGCAATCGCATAAATCAAACAAGCTCACACTCTACGGGGTGTGGGCTTTTTGGGTGTAAGCACTCCGCTTATAACCAACTAATACAAAAATCAAAACTATGAAAAACGAAACACTGATCCACAGCGAAGGTGAGTCCAAGCTGCAAAGCGATTTAGTTGAATTGAATCGCAAGATTAACCATTGGAGAGACAAGGAAAACGAAGCAAAGTTTAGGCTTGCTGAAAATTTAAGAAAAAAAGCTGAACTTCTTAATGACATACAGTCAGAGGGAGAGCCTCTTAGCTATTAGCTAAGGGGCTTTTTGGGTGTAAGCACGTTGCTTACAAACCAACAATATAAAATACAAAAATCATGAAACTAGAACTAAAAAAAGTAAAATACTCAGAACACGCATCTCAAGAAACTAGCAACTTCGTTGCTGAATTATATGTAGAGGGCAAGCCCTTTGCAATCGTAGGTAACGATGGCATCGGAGGATGTGACTACCACCATAGGCATGAAAAGTATGGTCGCAGTCATAGTGAGTGGCACGAAGAATTAGAAAACCTATTCAAGTGGCATAAGGAAAATACTACTTATGAAACTGAGTATGACCCAAGGGGTTATAGGGAAGGCAGCCTAGATATAACAGTTGGAGAATTGCTAGATGATTATCTGACCACTAAGAGAGTAAAAAGCCTTATGTCTCGCTCTATGATTGTCTTTGAGAAAGATGATCCTAAGGGTGGATACTACAAGTATGGTAAAAAGAAGTATAACATTACCAAAGACAGAATGGGATGGTTCAATAATCAAATGTGGCAACAATTCAAAGACAACTGGGTATGCTTAAACCACATGCCCCTTGACGAAGCCGTAGCGTATTACAAAGCGAACTAATACAAACAAGTCCTACCTCACAACCTCGCCTCGAAAGGGCGGGGTTTTTTGGGTGTAAGCATTCGACTTACGAACCAATAACATAAACGATACTATGAAAAATAAAAAACCAGACAAGCTAGTCAAGACAGACAAACAACAAGAGAGTGCGTATGTCGTATTCTGGAGTATCATTGTTGGCAGCATACTGCTAGCGGTCACAATCATTGTTGAATATCTATGAATAAAATATTAAACCAACGCGAACAGCTAATGGACGACATTGAAACCATCCTGGCAGGCTTTGATGTTGATGAACAAGACGAACTTGCAGAAAAATTATGCGATGCCGTAATTAAGAACTTCCCAGCTGAATAAACGATACTATGAAAATCAAAAAACCAATAAACCTTAAAACTCTAGAGCTAAACGAACTACTACCAGCCGACCAAGTTCCGTGGCCACACCCTGATTGGGCGGACTTAAATGATTGGATGTTTGAACAAGCCAACGACGTCTTTGAGGCAACCCGATACCTCCCGGTCAATCGATACGACCTTGCCCTTTCACTATGGCATAGAGCAGGACGGCCAACCGAAGGCTTTGAGTCCGCACTTTGGACTAAAGAAGAAGCACTAGGTTAAATCCACTCAGCTCGCACCTTCACCGGTGCGGGCTTTTTTGGTAGACAAGGCTACGTTTTTCTATAGCATCCAAACGAGACTGCGCCTCAAACGAGACAGCGCAAAAAACAACTAACCACAAATCAATATGTATTCAGAATCAGCACGATCAGCGCTGGCTTTTTGCCAGTCCATGACAGAAAAATATCGAGAACTTCTTAAGACGGGAGACATAACCGATTCCGTAGAACGCAGACCTAGCAGACAAAAAATCTGCGTTGATCCAGAAGCCGAGGCAAACTGGCTTTCTCTGGTAATTATGCGAGTCGAAGAACAAAAAATGAGCTGGCCCCAAGCTATCAAGGGGACGCCCTGGGAAGGTAGACCAGAGGCGATGCGTCACCTTGCAATCCGACGAGGCGTTTACAGCACAAAAATGCTAAGGGCAAAGAAGGCGAAGGACACCATAAGAATAAACGATGAAGCCAGAAGAGTAAACAAGCTAGCCCGTAGCAAACACCTCGATCTAAAAGATGTTATAAAGGACAGCACGATAAGTTTGAATCAATACTACGCTGCTAAAGGTAGGTTGAATTTACCTCATATTAAAAAGGTAAAAAAATAATTAAATCTCTTTGAACTTGAATCACTTACCTAACTTTTTCTTGACATATAAAAAGGGGTAAGCCTATATAGAATTAGGTGTAAGTTATGTTAATCGTATGCTTCACCTTGTTACTAGAATGATCCAACATGTTGCTAGAATTTTCCTGCACAGTTTTAAGTCAAGCTGTGCCTACATAAAACGAACCAACTAAACAATGAAAGTAAAAATACACACATATCCAGATGGGCCAGCCATAGGCTTGCCTCATGATGAAATCGTATCAGCCATGGGACTCCGTGGCCGATTCTCTGATGCTCGCATCGGACAACTTGAAGCTGGAGATCGGTATATTATGCCGATTCAAACCGCATTAGAGCCGCGCAATGACACACAGCTACTTGCGCTGATGGCGCAAAGACATCTACGGACTTGTTACGTGGACAACATAGTAAGTCCAGATAGTAAGACTCTAGTGATCATGACTGATAACGGTGCAACGCTATGCTCACAGGACTACAAAACAACAGAATGCTCTGATCTCGATGCACTTCGTGATGGGCTTAACTTCATCCTCGATCAAGAGGAAATATGAGTCATTTCTACAACTGCAAGAACCCATCGGAGCCTCAGTTCGAGGCGAAGGTGGGGACTCCTGCACAAGCTCGTAAAGCTGGCGCTGATGTTTATCCGTCAGTCACGACTGTGTTAGGCATAGTCAAGGACTCGTTCCTTGATGAAGTCTACAGGCCAAAGATGATGACGGACTTGGCCAGGGAGCATCCGGATTTGCCTTGGGCTAATCTTGCAGAGATGGTCTACGGAACTAGACCGCACCCAAAAGATGGTGAGTTGATACCATCGCATGAGTTCGGCACATCGGTTCACGGAACCATCGAGCGCATGATAAATCACCACGTGCTAGGCATTGACGAACACCCTGGTAAGTCATGCTGGGACAAGTGGGCTTCTCCTTTTCTGGACTGGATTGATGACAACAATGTCCAAGCCTTGGGCTGCGAGAAAGTAGTCAGCCACGGGGGCATCAAAATTGCTGGATCCGTTGACTTCGTAGGTATCAAGGACTCCAGAATCTTTCTTGCGGACTACAAGTGCCGTGTAAATACTAAAGGTAAAGCTAAACGATACCAGAAGGACTGCTGTCAGCTAGCCATTGAAGCGTATATGCTGATGCACTTACAGAGATTACCTTATTTACCAAAAATTAGATCCGTCATAGTGGACTGCGATACCGCAAAGCACATGCACTACGAGTGGACGGACGAAGAAAGCCAGTGGGGTATCCGTGTAGCCAAGGCTGCGGCTAACCTTTACTGGATGCTACGAATGCAACCCGCTGTGAAACAATAACTATGAATAAAGCACTACCAACTGACGCAAAAGAACGCAAGAAATACCCAATGTATTCTGGCCTTATTAAATACTTTCCTCACGCACTAGCTGCCGTTTCACACTGTAGCTATCAAGGCAACGAACAGCATCACCCTGACAAACCCCTTCATTGGGACATGGATAAGTCTGGTGACGAACTGGACGCATTAGTTCGACACATAGTTGAAGAAGATTGGGACAAGGTAGCATGGAGGGCCTTGGCTAATTTAGAACGCAAACTTACTGGCAAATGTATGTACTCAAATGGGATCACGAAATGATTGTAATTAACTTAACTGATGACGAAGTCATGATGTGCCAGCACGTAGGACACTTGCGGTCCGTGCTGTCCAGAGGCAACAAAGTCAAGGACATGAAGCGCACAGACATGGCTGGCCTAGATATAGATGCCCAAGGCGTTACCGCTGAGTATGCGGTAGCCAAACATTTCAATGTATTTTTTGACCTCGGTCTCAGCCCTCGCACCGGGTCAGCCGATGGAGTAATGAACGGTTATTCCTACGATGTCAAAAGCACTCACCACGCACTCGGAAAGTTACTGGCAACGCTCAAGGACAACCCCGATGTAGATATGTATATCCTGTGCATAACTCCAGATCGTTGGACTGTGAAATTGGTTGGCTGGTGCTGGAAGAAAGAACTTATCAACAAAAAGAACATAAAGGATCTAGGTTATGGAAAGGGTTATGCACTTGAGCAAAATCAACTTCGTTCCTTCAAAAAGTAGTGTTCAAAATAGAAGGACTAAATGAAAGAGATTGATGAACTTATTACGATGGCTTTGAACATTGTTGAAGAAGCACTAACGTCAAAAAAGAAGCATGAGACGGGAATATATCTCAAATCTTTACGACAGATATTAAACCAAATTAAGGAACGAAACGATAAAAAATAATATGAGTATGACACAAATAGAAAGTAACGTNGAAAGAATACAGACTAGGATCGATATGATCCGACAGGAATCACGGACCCTATCTTTTAGGATTGAAAGGATGACGGAGCAGCGTAAGAACCTGACTCAAGAGAAGAACGCCCTCAAGGATCTACTTAGGGAACTCAATGTATCTTCCACAAAATAAACTCAAGGACTGGAGGGCAAAGCATCAGCCCAAAACTTGTCCACTGATACTGCGAAAGACATCGGACTGGGTGGTCGATCATTGCCATCAATCCGGTATGGTCCGAGGTGTAGTATCAAGGGTTGGCAACGCCTTGCTGGGTAAGATTGAAAACTTTGCTTACCGTAGATGCAAGATAAGTCACAGTCATTTACCCGAAGTGCTACGAGGCATAGCGGACTACCTAGAGCAGGAGCAACTAGATGTATTGCACCCAATAGGACTAACTCAGTTGTGCAAAAAATTTAAGGGCTTGACATCCGAAAATCAAAAAGCCACTTTAGTAGATCTAGGGGCGAAACGAAAACAACTCATGGAATGTTCTAACGCCTCGGAACGAACCAAACTATTCCGTGAACTAACTAAACATAAACATGGATAAATTGAATATTCATTCAAAACTCAAGGGGATTCAGTCATCCCTCAAAGCCCCAAAGGGGCAGACTAATAAGTTCGGCGGGTACGCTTACCGTTCTGCTGAAGATATACTAACAGCTGTCAAACCTCTGCTCGCTGAGTGGAATTGCACACTTGTTATTACTGACGATGTAGTCGAGGTAGGTGGACGTATATACGTCAAGGCTATGGCTGTGCTAGCATGTGCCGAAGGCGGCGAATACACCATCCAGGCAAATGGATTCGCTAGAGAATCAGAGACTCGCAAGGGTATGGATGACTCACAGATTACTGGGTCAGCTAGCTCTTACGCTCGTAAGTATGCACTCAACGGACTCTTTGCTATCGACGATACCAAGGACGCAGATGCTACCAACGATCACGGCAAGAAGCCAATAACACAAACCAAGAAGACAAGCCCCTTAGCTCATGCTGATGCGGACTTTGAATTCTAACCAATAATACAATGCCAAAATACAATAACGAAAACACAGGGGTGCTATTCCCCGAAAGTGACCGTGAGTCCGATTCATCGCCTCACGCCACAGGAACAATCGAAGTTACTGCGCCAGGTAAATACCGCGCGGCGGCTTGGAAGAACCAGAGCAAAGCTGGTCCTGTTATGAACATACGTTTGACTCGTCTTGATGAGGACAAACAGCCTGAGCAATACCGTAGGGATGGCATTCCAAACCAACCCACAGCAGCAGCCATAGCGGACGATCCCTTTTAAGGTTGATTGATTGTCAAGGGGAGGGGGTAACGCCTCTCCCCTTTTTATTACTTTTAACTAAATGAACCAATAAACAAACTAGAAAGACTATTAATGTGGATATTACCAAAACAATTACACACCTCAGCTTATGNNNNGGATACGAAGGCATTGGGCTTGGACTCAGAAGAGTTTTCTCAAATCTGCGAGAAATCGCTTACGTGGAGAGGGAAGGATTCCCAATCGCGAACTTGGTTGCAAAGATGGAAGCGGGAGAACTGGATGCGGCACCTGTGTTTACGGACATTAAGACCTTCCCTTACACAAAGTTTCGTGGATGCGTGGACATCCTCTCTGGAGGATTCCCGTGCCAACCCTTCAGTGCTGCTGGAAAGCGTCAAGCAACTGAAGACCCCAGACACCTCTTCCCCTACATCGCAGACGGAATCAGAGAGTGCCAACCTAGAATTGTTTTCCTTGAAAACGTACAAGGAATCCTCAGTTGCAAGACAGCCGACGGAGAGCCAGTTCTCCAATATGTCCTCAGAGAGTTGGAAGGAATGGGTTACAGAGCAACGGCAGGAATATTCTCAGCGGAAGAAGTCGGCGCACCTCATCAGAGAAAGCGAGTCTTTATTTTGGGCTACTCCGATAGCCAACGATGCGAAGGGGAGCGACTACGCGGGGAGGAAGAAGAACCCAAAGGCTCTCTATCTGGGGGGTCAAGTGAAGAACTGGTCAACTCCAACAGTGATGGATACAGCCAGCATCCAAGAACCCAGAAAGAAGAATCCATCGGGGGGGCAGAAGCCACCACTATGTCAAGAAGTGAAGAACTGGCCAACAGCATCGGC
>FUFK010045327.1_pt1 | contig 22798 bp, 21 predicted proteins | sample 1021851 | NCBI WGS metagenome assembly FUFK01 (sample SAMEA51879418, study PRJEB19060) | metagenome
GAAGGCAGCATATCCATCATACACACCATCTGCAGGAAATACAGAACAGGATTGTCTAGATGACATCTATGATGTATTGCGTGAGGTAATGTGGGATGTTAAGTTTGGTGGTAACTATAAGACATACTCTGTTGCTAAGGGTTATATAACTAACGACTTCAATGGTAAAACATATCCACAGATTATTCAGGATATTGAAAGAGATGAGGTAGCAAAGGTATTCCAAGAAGTTAAGAATGTCGCAATGCAAGTTATCAAGAATGAAGCAGTGACTGTTTCTTCTGGTAACAACTTAACTCAAATCATTGACAATACAATTGTTGATGACTGGGATGAAGAAGAACTACTACCTAAGTGTGGTTCAGCTGTTGCTGCTGTTGACACATTGATGGACATCATCATTCAGGCAATCGGAACTGATGCTGGTGTTGGTAACCTTGATGGTATAACAAGAACAACACAAGACGGTCCTGATCCTGCATGGAATACTGCACTTAATATTATATCTAAGACTGCAACTTCTATTACAGTCAACGTAGGACCTACATCATCACAAGATCAAGACGTTCATACATTTGTTGCAGCTGTTGCTGGTGCAGTCGTATCTGGTGGTAACTACTCCCATACATTTGTAGGTGCTACATCTAATGCAGTCAGTGTATTGAATGGTGGTCAACTAACACCAACTAATGCTACTTACAATGCAGTTAATGGTCAACTTATATTGTACTTTGGTCAACCACATTATGTAAACACAAACAATCAAATATCTATTGCAGATAATTCACTCACATTCTCTTGTGAGATGGATGGTAACGGAACTACTAAGACTTATCCTCGTACAGGAAAAGATCCTATCTCTGGTCAGAATGTTCAAGTTGCTGCTGTAACTTCAAATTCTATTACAATTAACGTTGGTACATCACCATTAGTTGATTGGAACGTATCCAATGCAGTCTATGATTATGCATCAGGTAATCTCGCACTAACTATTGGCAACCACAGTCTTGCAGTAGGAACTAGCATCAGACTGAAAGAAGAGTCACTCATCTTTACATGTACTAAAGATCAGAACAAGACAACACACGCATATCCTAGATCTGCTGGTAAATACAGACCAAGTGCATATCAAGATGGTAACTGCTCTGATGTTCTTGCAACAGTCAACGCATTAGTTGATATCACATGTAATTCTCTTAATGATGGTAACCTAGACAATCTACCTCCACTAAGCAATGGTGAATGGGATTGTGCTAATGTTCGTGGATCTATTGAAGTTCTATATGATATTCTCCTAGATGCAGTCACTGGTGGAACTCTTGCTGAGTTACCAGTATTGAATACAGGTGACTTTACAATTAACAACGAAGCATCTAAGTGTTTCCGTGANGTNACNTATATNGTTGATGCTNTNGTNAATGACCTTAGACTTGGTGGTAACNTNAANAGTATNCANGCAGGTGAGGCATACTATGTTGGTAACAGCCTAGAGTACATTGATGGTGAGAAGACTGAAACTCTAGACGCATGGGATTACGTTGGGCAGATTGCAACTGCTGCAATGAGAAACTTTGACGTTCTTGGTTTTGACTGCTCTACTACTGCTGGTAGTGCAATCATTGATGTTAATGACACACGCGGTATCATCATTGGTATGAGTGTTGTTGAGTATGATAACTCCAGAGGTCAAACAGATCCTGCGAATCCAGCATTTGTCAACGGACTGTTACAGGATAATGCAACTCCAATCTATACAAATATTCCTGAGGGAACATATGTTAAGAGAATCGTAAGTAATACACAGGTTGAACTTGGTGTTAAGGGTTCTAGATTGACTGAGGGTAATACAGTCAACGCCTTGCAGACTAGCAGTACAACTGATCTTTACTTTGTATACAGTAATGGTATCTGGGCTGACACATTACCAACAACTGTGACTGTAGGACCTGAGAACGAAGGACCTGATGTTATTCAAGATACTTTAACCTCTCCATCTTATAGAGAGTGTTCTGGTACTGCAGATGCTATTGAAACTTTAGTCGGTAACATTACTACTATTATTAATAGTGGTCTTGGNACAGTCGTTAGACAAGAACAGACAGTCAACACTGCATTACTNGCATCCAGAGCTACAGTATTTACAATTGACACAGGTGGTAACCCATCTGACCCACATAAGTTTGAAACTGGTACACCAGTCAGACTTGTACCACGCCCACGTTTTGATGTTGTAACTGGTAAGTATGTTGATGTTGATAANCGTCTTGTTAGANTACCTAATGGATTTGAANCTAACAGAACATANTNTGTAATTGCNCCAGGTAGAGTNACACAACCAGANAANTANGGTTCTACNNCNTTCTTTGATGGNAGTGATCAAACAAGATTAATGCTTGCAACATCTAAAGANAATGCTGCTGCTGGTATTTACATCTATGCATCTGAGACAGATAGTATTGATCAGGATGTTGAAATTGATATGTACCAGTTCATCATAGATGAGAAGTACGATCTACACAATTATAGAGCATCTTTGAGCACTTCTATTGTTGCAGGTATTGAAACTGATGTCTCTCATATCTTTGATAGACCATCTGCATCTTTATCTTCAAGTGAAGCTCAGAAAGTATTCATTAGAGCAATTGAAGGTGGACAATTACCACTAGTTGGTAGTCAATTTGCTAACAACTCTANNGTTGCTGTTACTGACCCTACTGATCTTAACGTTGGTAGAATTAATCCTAACAAAGAATTCTTTGTAAGATATCAGAACAACAAAACAATTACAATTCACCAAACTTATGCAAACTCAATCAGTGGTGCTGATCCAATTGTGTTCGCATCTGGTCAAGCAGGACTAATATTTGATGTGTTCGCGAACAAGCGTCGTGTTCCAATGAAGTTTGATCCTGGTTTCACTAATGCTTCTGCATCTACTGGTAAGTGGTACATTCAATGTAAGGATGAACATACAAGCAGTGATAATATCTTCTGGAGAATTGCTAAGAGTGACTATCAAGATAGACAGAGATCCACTGACATGTGGTATCAACGTCTAGAGGATGAACGTGATAAGGATGATAGAACATACAAATTACGTATGGTCATTCCTAAGTATCTTGAAAATGCAAGAGATCCTATTAGTGGATTTGTTATCAAGACTAGAACTGACGACACACGTAAGTTAGTACCACAGAAAGTTCTATTAAAACCAGTAGTTGGTACAGTATATGGTGCTAGATTTGAAAACCCAGTACAAGCTGGTGAATTTATTGGTTTTGATTCTTCTGATTTCTCTACTAATAACCTTAACACTGAGGCACAGTATGATCCATATAAGAAGGATTTAACAGGTGCTGCTATTGAGTACAGAGCATTTGCAAGATTTACTTCTGGTGTTCAAGCAACCATTCAGTCTGGTCGTTATGTAGAAGATACTCTTGATCCTTCTATTAAGTATCTTGAGTTGACTGTTAATGATCACACTATTGATTCTAAGAATTTTCCTGGTCTTAGAAATGAGATCCTAACCACAGTTAAGATTACTGCTCCACAGGGTGGTAACTTTGAAGTTAGTAAAACAGAGAACCAAGCAAGTTCTATCAATGCTGTAAGTTTTGCTGGTAACTCATCAGGTCTTGCTAATATTCATGCTTACTACACTACTGGTGGAGATCATTATATTATCATCAAGAATATTCGTGGTGGAACTCTAGAATACAGTGAGTTTGCTAATACTAGATTCACTCAAGGCACAGTATTTGCTGACATGCTAGAGGATCAGGATATGGGCAAATCTCTACCTCTAAAAACACAAATCGCGAAAAAAAATTCGCAATTTTTCTACAAGCAAAACGGCGCGAACGTTTACACAATTACACCTGGTGACAGAATACAAGATGACGCTGGTGTTGAATACTATGTTGATAGTGTTGAGGATGCAGGAGTTATTGAGGATTCATTCTATATCTTTGGATATGAGACATTACAACGTAGAATTTCAGGTCAGCAAGATGGTATTTACTATCTAACTGCACTACGTGGTAATATCTCACCATTCCCAACTGGTGCTGGTATCACTAATAACTTTAAGAACTTTAAGTTCTCTCAACCAGTCAGCAAACTATATCCTCTAAACTTTAGAAATGATCCTCTATGGTTTAAGAANTCTGGTACAACAGCAGAAAGAGAAAGATTACTACGCTGGATTAATTGATCCTCCTTCTACATTCTCTGCTGCTGACAACTATACACATGGTCTTGTTTATGTTAACGACTTCAAGAACTCTGTTACCAGAGAACTTATGGAGGATTTAACAAATCAACCTGCATTTATTACTAACACTTACAGTGGTACAAATGCAATTAAGGCACAAGATGGTAATGCAACCTCTGGTTCTGAAGATCGTTTAATTCCTATAGCTGGTGATAGCACGGTACTATCTGATCAACGTTACTACGTTGAGCTTAGACGACCATCTATTGCAAGAGCAGGAAACCACACATTTGAATACCTCGGTTTCGGACCAGGTAACTACTCTACTGGTTTACCAGCTAGACAGGAAGTTGTGCTCACACCTGAGGAAGATTTCTACGCACAGTCTAAGAAACAAGACGGTGGTATCGTATTCTACACTGGTATTAACTCACAAGGTGACTTGTATATTGGTAACAGAAGAATTAATGCTATCACTGGTGAAGAGACATTCATTGATAGAGCAACACTTGCAGACGATGGAGACGAGGATGATACAATTGGAGGATTAGTCACTACATTTGACACTCCTGTAACATTCAACGAGAATATTACAGTTGTTGGTGGTGATGGACAGTTAGTAAGTAACTTTGAATCTCCCGTAGTTATTTCAGTTCAAGATGAGGATTTATCACAGTCCCGTCANTCTCTCATNATTCGTTCCAACGTATCTTCTGTTGATCCTGTAACTCAAGANGAACAAGATGAAGGTCTTGATGCTACTTCCTTCACTCCTAGAACTGANGGTGATATTAGNATTAGTAANAACAGAATACAATCTGCTATCTTCGGATTTAATNCTAGAGGAAATGGTCAGAAGTATATGTTCCAGACACATACTGTTGCTGGTATCGCATCTAANATTACTCCTAACCAAACTGCCGTCTTTACAAATGGTGGAACTTCAATTAATGCTTCGCAGGATATCAATTATGGTGGTGTAACTCCTGCACCTGGCGATGTTTTATTCAAGGGTGAAGAAGTTGGTAAGAATGGATCTCTTGCATGGATTCTTTCTAACTATTTCTCACAGATAGCTCAGTCAAGCATCTTTACAATAGAATTTGATGGAAGTAATGTTGTTAAATTAACATTCAAAAATGCCAATGGTCAAGATCTTGCTGCTGGTAATGATATTGGAATTACATCTGGTTCTCAAATTAGAATTAAAAACTTCTACTTTGATCCTAGACTCAATTTAACTTGGACTGTATATTCTCCACCTGGCGATGCATTTGCAGCAACAAATAGCTACGTTCATTTCCAAGTTATTGATCANATNCCACAGTCANCACAGTCATGGGCGAACATTATAGATNCAAACAATGTACCAGTTGGTNNACCTACTCCTACAATTGAGTTTTCTAACGCTAACTNNAANGAANTTGGTGTNCTTGGTGCAGAAGCACTTAGAACTGANACTGAGANTATTGGTNATTANAAGTTAGGTATCAACACAGTTGCAAGATTACCACATAGTGCATATACAAATGCATGGGTTGGTTTAGATGCTGATCCAAAAGCAAACTTAGATGTTGTTGGTACAGCATTTATTAGTGGTACAACAATTAGTGATTTCTTAGGCACTGGTAAGGAATCATTTGCCAATAGAACAAAGACTGCTGTTGACAATGCATTCTTAGTTGGTGGTGATAGTTCATTCCCTAATGACGAGGCAGTATTCCGTATTGCGACTACTAATAATGGTCGTGTTGGTATCAACGTTGATAACTCACAATTAGACAGAGCTTTTGTTGTAGATGGTACATCTAGATTTACTGATGATGCTAAGTTTGAGCATGACATTGAAGTCAATGGCGATGATGGTGCTCTTGCTGAGGTAAGAACTTCTCAGACAACTGGACAAGTTAACTTGTTCAATGACAGCACATTTGTTGGTGGTGATAATACTGCTGGTTTACATATCGGTGGTTATGCTAAGACTATAAGAATTGGTGATTACAACACCAGTTCTACTCAATGGATCTATGTTGGTGACAAGTCTACAGGCGATCAGTTTGTATACATCGCTAACAATGCTAATCATAATAACATCTTTATTGGTAATATTGCTCAAGACGCAGCAATTTCTAAGACAAAGATTGGTGGTGCATATAATCGTCTTGAGTCTCTATCATTCGTTGACTTTGAAGTTAAGAGAGCTAAGTTTGCAGGTGATGTAACCTTTGGTTCATTCAAGCAACTTGGTGGNGATAGAACTAANCCTGAGCAAATTGTAACTCTATCAACTGAAGCAGGTATTGTTAGCTTCTTCTCTGGTAACACACAAACTATTGACTTTGGTTTAAATGCTTCTGAAATTAACATTGCTGGTCAAGGTGGTACAACCACTATTAGAAACAATGTTGAGATTGATGGTGAAACTACATTTAATAGTAGTGTTAAACTCTGTGGTGGTACTTCTTCTTACTCATTNGTTGGTGTTGGAGCATCATTAGGAACAACACCTATTGCTCATGCATCTGGTATTTTAGGACCTTCTACCTTCAATCAAAATGTTGATATTGTTAATGTTTTAGAAGTTGTAGCTTCTGATCCAAACTTCAACAGAATTGACACCGCTGGTTCTGCATCTTGGGGTGATTCAACATTCCAAGACATTAAGACTGGTGCAGGTCCTGAAGGAGCTGACCTTCCTGCATTGACTGGTAAGCAATATTACTTACCACTATTGAACAATCCTGGCACATACTTTGCTGAAGGTGATTATATTTTACTTGACGCTCCTGTTGATTCAGGAACTGGAACTAGACCTGAAATTGTTCGTGTTGCAGTTGGTGGTCTAACAGGTGCAGAAAGTGCTCCATACTACTTAACTGTTGAGAGAGAACCACTTGGTTCATTTGCACCACAGATTGATAATCATCCTGAGAATCCTAGCAACAGAACTCCTGTTTATAAGTGTAACATTGCATTTGATTCAACATGGATTGAACAAGCAATTGATGGATCCAGAGATGCAACTAATCAAGAAAATGTTTATCTCTCAACCTTTGGTGGTACATTAACAGTAGGTAGAGATTATGTAATTATATCTCGTGAAGACACTAATGGTGACGGAGACTTCAATCAAGGTGAAATATTCAAACTCCTCACACCATTAGCAATAGTCAATAAGAAATTTGAGATTACTAATGGATGTCCTGGCGGTGATACTCTCTTCTCTATTGACAGTGTAACTGGTGAAACAATTATTGGTAATGATGGTGTTGCTGGCGAGAATGGTAAATTAACTGTTAATGGTTCATTCAACTTTGTTGGTGGATGTAAGACAGCATCAGCTCAGACATTCACTGGTAATGCAGTAGCAACACTTAATACAATTACATCTGTTCCTTCAGTTGAAGGACTTGAGGTTGGTGATTATGTTGAACTTACTGGTAATGGTGGCACAGTCACACTTGAACAAAACCAGTTCCCATCAGATTCTGGAAGCACAAGATTAACTGATCCTCAGATTGTTAGTATTGTTGGTAGCACAATTACACTTAATGTTCCATTTACAGGATCTGGAAGTGCAAATGGTATTACTTTCAATGCAACTAGAGATGAGAAGTTTAGAATTACTGATAGAGTTCGTGACATCTTTACTGTTGATGGATGTTCTGGTGACACAGTAATTGGTAACCCAAGTGGTACTGTATTTGCAAATAGATCTCAATACGGAACTTCTGTTGCTTCACACACAGCTGGAGCTACAGTTTACACAGCTCTTAAAGATCCTAAAGTAGACAATGGTATTGCTACTACATTTGTCAATACTATTACAACTATCGCAGATAATGCCACAACACTTCCTGTTGATGATATTACTAACTTTGAGAACGGCGACTTCATCTTTGTTGGATTTGGATCTGGCGGAAATGAAGAGATCATGCAGATTAATGGAACTCCTCAGTCTAGTGGAGTTGCACCTGCTGGTAACTTACCTGTTACTCGTGTTAGTGGTCTATCATATGTTCCTGGCACACCATCAACACACAATGATGGTGAAACTGTATTCAGGATTTTATTCAGGGAGACTACAGTTCTAACAAACGACATCGCTGGATCTGGATCTAACGCTGTTGAAATTGGAATGAAGAACAGTGATGTTGTTCCATTCTTCCTTGATCGTGAATATTGGATATTAATTGATAATGAGATATTCTTTGTAACTAGCAGTATTACTAATGATGGTGGCACTGTATTAGTTAAAAAAGATTATCATCATGGTAGATTAGACGTATATGATGATGTTAAGTTCATTGGATCTAACTTTGAAATCACTGGTACAGATAATAACGTACCTATTCTTAAGTTAATTAATAACGAGGAACATCATTTTGAAGGTGGTGCATTTGATATTAACGCTGAAACTGATATTAGCGGTAACCTTAGAATCTTCCCATCTAAGTGTGTTGAGGATCCTGATGCTATTCAGTTTACTAACAAGTCGTTTACTCCAACATTTAGAGTTGAGTCTGAAACTGGTGATACATTTGTTGGTCGTTTACTTGACGTTGCTGGTATTGCTGGAACTAACCCAACTAACACTCAACCAATTCTTGATGTTAGAAATCTAGGTGTTGATGGTGTTAATAACTTCACCATTATGCAAGATGGATCTATTAATTCCTTTGGATTAGTAGGATATAAGAACAAAAATGGTGGACATATTACTAAGTTCCTCAACGCAAGTTCTACCTTGTCTGTCAATATAAATTATATTGTAGCGGTAGCTCCTTCTACTGGTGCTCTTATACTTACACTTCCAACTAACCCTGTAACAGGTGATGTTATCAGAATTACTGAAGTTGCAGGAGCATTAACTTACAACAACTCACTTGTAATTCGTGCTCCAATCATTGGAGGTGAACCAGTAGCAGTTCAAGGAGATACCTCAGGAACCAAGTTGGGTGGTTTATCTACACCATATGGATCTGGTGAANTGGTTGTTCAAAACAGAAATGCATCCTTTGGACTAGTTTTTGTTGGACAAACAGATGGTGATAACTTTATCCCTGCAGTCTATCAAGGTTGGTGGTTAACTGAACTATAATGGCATTTTACAACAGACTAAAAACTATGAAGTCTTCTCCAGTAGGCACTATCATGCCTTGGAGTGGACAATCTAGTAGTGGTAATCTTCCTGGTAATATACCTCATGGATGGATTGTTTGTGATGGTAGGACTTTTGAAGCTAATGACTTTCCTTTATTAGCATCTATGATTGGAAATACATACGGTCCTACTGACACATCAATCGTTGGTAATTTTCCTGACTACGAGGATGGTGATGTTTTTAGAGTTCCTAACTTGAATGGTAGGTCAATGGTTGACCTTGAAAAATCATATTTACAAGATACTAAGTATCAGTTTGGACAACCAGACGCTGAAGATGCGATTGGAGATTTAATTTCTGATGATGGTACAGGTGTTACTCCTCCAACTATCTACAGTGCTGATACGGATCTGAAATTTCAATTAGATCCAATTGATACTATGGCAGGAAAAATTCAAAATATAACATTAAATGATCCTACATGGTCTAAAACATATTACACTATTGGTAGAAAATTAGGTATTGATCACACACCAGGTCACAAACATGGAGGACAATATACAACAGCAATTCCTGATGGTAAATATGTTCAAGTTTTTGAAGCACCAACTGCTGCTATTGGTAGTGCAAATTATGAGTCTGTAGACTTAACTGGTATTCAAAATCCTGATACTGCAGATAAGTGGCCAAATGGGTTTGGTGGAATGACATATTATGATGAAAATACTTTAGTATTAACAAACGAGGCAAAAGCTTTTGCTCCCAATCTGGATAGAATTCCAGCACAAAACTTAGAAAGAGATATTCCTGCTCATGGTGCATATACAGCTGGATTTGAGGATACAGTACAACCAAGCANCATCTGGTGCATATGACCACTCTCTGAGACAAGTNACNGGTGTATTTCCTCCTCCAACAACTATTTTTAATAGACCAAACTATTATAACGGAGATGTTAGTACAACATACCCTACAAACCTCAGTCACATTGGACAAGATTTTACAGATCAAACAGTAGCATCACACAACCATTTCAGTTTTGACCTTTCTATGAATATTGGTGGTCTTAGAGTTCCGCCAAATATTGCTGTAAATAATGTACAATCTTATACTGTTAATGTCTCTGACATACCAGATGCATTAAATATTCTTATGGACAATCAAACTCCATCACAAACTGTGGTAATGATTATCAGAGCTTACTAAAATGGCAGTCTTTTTAAATCAAGAAAGAACCAAGATAGGAACAACAACAGGAACNTTGATTGCTTTTCCTCAAGAGTTAGAGGTAAACGATCCTAATGTAGGAAATAGTGCTGAACTTCTTCCTGCTGGTTATTTAAGATGTGATGGTGCAGTTTATAGTTCATCAGTATATCCAGCACTTGCAGAAGTTCTTGGAACGGGAGATTCTTGTGCATTTAAACAAGAAGGACAGAATTTATTAGATACACAATTTCAAGTACCAGACTTAAGATCTAAATTTATCAGAGCTAGTTCTGCGTCTGATCAAGGTGTTATTAATGATAATACGGTAACTAACGCTGCAGGACAGGTTGTTGAAAGATCTGGNGTTGGTGTTAATGTTTCATCTAACGTTGGAGACGTTGCGGTTGTTGATATGGTGGGACAGTTTAGAATTCCTGCTAGAACTGTTCCTCTTACAGGTAACGTTGGTTTTACTAAACCTAAAAGACCTGATGAAGAAATCATATCTATAAATGGTTTCTTGCCACATATGCACTACACCACAACATATAGGTGTAGAACTTTTAGGCGTCAAGGTAATGACATATTTGAGCTTAATTATTTTACAAACGCATCTACAATTGGTGTTGAAAATTGGTATGATGCTACAAATGATACTGGAGATCCTGACGCAAGACAACCTGCATGTAAGCACTATCAACAATCAGAGGTATGGGATAGTGGTGCCTACATTCCTTCCTCTACCTTTGCGACTTTTCAATATTTTGGTATTTGTAAGGGAAGTTGTGGTTTCTTTGTTGACAGTTGTTTGATTCCTACTGGTAAACAAATGGCAATTAATGCCACTCCAGAGGGTGAGTGTTTTCAAACTTATTCAGTTTTTGGAATTGGATTAATTACAGTTGGTATGACGTGTGCTAGTAGTAATGTAGTTATGGGAGCAAACTATGTTTTTGGTGCTAGTGGAGTTGGTAATGATGATATTCCTGTTACAGCATCTGGAGATAGTGGTACTGTTCAATCATTTGAATTATATGAAAGTCTTGACAATTTAGATACTTATCTTGGAGTAGGTTACTATAATAAAGGTTTTGGACAGTGGGCGTATACAAGCTATGATGCATCATGGAGTAGTTTATCTGATTTCGGTCAAAGTCAAGTTGATTTAGTTGGTGGTACTGGAAGTGGATTTAGAGTTTTGTGTCGGTTTGAGGCGTGGCCAGGTGCTGGTGGTAATCCAACTAATACAAGATATAAGATTATATCTATCACTGATATTGGAAGTGGATACACAGTTGGCGATGTTTTAACTTTTCCTGATGTTCAAGGAAAAAATATTAGTAGTGCACCTTCCACTGGTGCTGGAGGAATTAGTCTTAGAGTTGTTACTACAGCTTTTGCTAGTCTGAGTGATGGTGCAGCATATCCTCATCAGACATCTTTACATCAAATGTTGCCAGTAGATACTCAAGTTAGTAGTAATCAAAACGTTGCGTATCCTCAGGTTTCAAACATTATTGAGACCACAGAACCATTTAATTATGATTCAGATCCTACAACTCATACTCATACTATCANTTANACAACTGGACTTACCAACTATGAAATAAATATACCAGAGACTTTTATTGCTGTTGATGGGATGAGTGCTTCTATTTCTATTCAAGCAGAAACTGACACAAAAATTGATAACTTAATAGCTCCTTTTATTATGGTAGATTACCTAATTAAGACCTGAAATGTCAAGAAACATACGTTCTAATTTTCTTACAGATAAAGCAACTTTCGGTAATTCTACGTTACCAATTGGTGCTATCGTGCCTATTTTTAAGGCAACTGACGATAAGGTCACAGATAATGGCGTTGTGTTAAATTTAGGATCAGTTGTCGCTGGTTCTGGTGGTGGTAGTGGATATGTAACTGATATAGGACCTCTTGCAAATTATCCCACAGCTCCAATAACTTATGCTATTCCTGCAGCAGCATTTCAAGTAGGGACAGATAATATTAATATTCCTAATCATCCTTTTGTTGAGGGTGACAAGCTAACAGTTACTACAAATGATCAAGCTCCAAATCAATGTAAATTGGGAGCATCTATTCAATCCATCACTATGAATAATGTTGGTAGTGGTTACACATCAGCACCCTTCGTACAAGTAACTGACAATGGTAGTGGTCCTGTCACTGGTGGTACATTTCAAGCACAGTTTGATTCTACCACAGGAACTGTAACTGGAATAAATGTTATTGATGGTGGTACAGGATATCAATTCCCTGTTATTACATTGATTGGTGGAGGTGGCACTAATGCATCAGCAACACCAGTGTTGGCAACAGGTGGTGTTGGTGGTGTTGGTCTTGATAAAGGATTTACATTTTTAGTTGATGTCGTTGATTCAAATACCATTAAATTTTCTAGAAGTAATGGAGATATAGCTGCAGGGAAATATTATAATATTACTGATGTTGGTTCTAATGGAACAATCAATGTAGCATCAAGCACTGGATTTGGATTAACTGTTGGTATTGCAGCAAATCCAGATAGTAGTGTAAATTTTGTTACTCTCAAAAAACAAGGTTATGGTTATGAAAATGGAGATGTAGTTTATATTCTTCAACCAGGTAGCAGTGGAACAGCGAGAGTTGAAATTGTCTCAGTATCTTCTACAACTGCTACTGATCCAGCTTCGCAGTATGAGGGTTGGTTATATTGTGATGGATCTGAGTATAATGCACAAGATTATCCATTATTATATGAAGTTATTGAAAATAAGTATGGTGGACTTAATGGAACATATAATATAGAAGATTTTGGACAATCTTCCTCTCTTACATTTAATGTTCCCGACTATAAAGCTAGAAAATTAGTTGGTGCTGGTGGTGGTGTTAGTGGTGGTGGATCTCCTGTATCTGGTAACGTTATATCTACCGTTGGACAAACTGGTGGTAGATGGTTTTTTTCTAAAACACAGCAAGAAGCACTATTTGATATTGGAAATATTGTAATTACTGGATATCCAAATATAACTGAATTTGTTGGTGGAACTTTGACTGGTGAGGTTACGTTACAAATAGGTCCTCTACAAGAAAAAATGATATCCTCAGTTCCAGAACATGATCATGCTATTATGACGTCGCAAGCACCACTATCAGGAGCATTTGAAGGAAGGNCATTTGCTGTTGATAATTGTCTTGCTAGTTATAAAGATAGTACTGGACAAGTTAACTTTTTCTTACCAGAGGGAGGATCACCACTATTTCACAGTCATGGTATTGTAGATTATGTTATTACTGATCCAACTCTTTCTACATTTGGTAATACAGGTGGTATTGGTGAGACAGTAGACGTAACTATTACTGCATCAAGTATTATTGGTGAAGTTACGGGAACAAAGTTCAATATCAACAGTCACGATCTAGCAACTGGATATAAAATTAGAGTTAAGTCTAATGATCANNCAACTCAATGTGTATTTGATGTAAATGGCACTCCCGTTGCACTTGCACAGAACACAGAGTGGTATGTAATTAAAATTGATGACGATAATTTTTACTTAGCAGAATCAAAATATAAAGCTAGATTAGGTCAAGCATTACTTGCAACAACTAATGGTAGTAGTGGTCAAGATATTGTATTGTCAATAGCATATAAAATTGCAGGAGATTTACCAGCGGATAGCGTTACAGTCATACAACAACCAGCAGATACAGTATATGATATTGGTGACTCATATACTATTGGTGGCAAAACAATCATAATACCAGGTGATACTTTTGTAACAACAGAAAATGTTGTAGATCAACAAACTACTGGAACATANACAGTTCCATCTCCAACTATAGAACAGTCACCAATCTCAGGTGTTGCTGGAAGTCTTGGTGGTTCTGGTGGTGGAGGTGCTACCAGTGATGTTGATGGTACTAATGGTGGTGATAGTTATTATGAGTTTAATTACAATGGAAATCAAATACAAATCGTAGCAGAAGGTGGAGTAGGTGGTACAGATGGTGATGCTGGTGGAGCTGGTGGAGCTGGAGGTCAAGCGAGAATTGTTTCTGGTGCAAGTGGAGCAACAAATGTTACTGCAACAGGCACATATACAGTAGGTGGATTGGACATTAATATCACCCAGTATAATGAAGGAAATCCTGGTGGCAATGGTTCTGCAGGGTCAGGAGGTTCAGGAGCGACCAGTGGATATATTACAGGTGCTGGTGGTGATGGTGCTAGAACCTTATACACTGGAACAANTGAAACATCACAGTCATTTACAACACCGTCNAGTTCTTNNTANAGTTATACTATTCCTGCTACNTGGCCNCTTGATAGTTTAAAAGCAGTTATTAAAGGTGGTGGCGGTGGATCAGGTGGTACTGGTGACGGTGGCGGTGGCTGGTGGGCAGGTAATGGTGGTGATGGTAAAAGTCTCACTGTAAACATTGATCCTTCAGGTGTAGGTGGATTAAGAGTCTATGTTGGTGGCGGTGGTAATTCAGGAGTTAATAGAACTGGTGGTCAGGGATCAAGCCTAGGTTTCGCAAGCGGTGGTAAAGGAGGTAATGGTACTGGTGGAGGAGGAGGCGGAGGCGGAGGCGGTGCCTCTGCTGTTGGTACTTCTGTAACAATGATCGCTGGAGCTGCTGGTGGTGGTGGCGGAGGTGCTGCAGGTGATGCAGCTCAAGGTGCTGACCAAAATGCTGGTCCTGGTGGTAATGATGGTGCACAAAATTTAAGTAATATTTTCTCTGGAAGTGGTGGTAATGGTGGTAACTCAGTCTGCTCTGGTGGAGGAGGAGGAGGTGGCGGTGGTGGCGTCGGTTTCGGTGCTGGCATCGGTGGTGGTGGAGGTGCTGGAAACGGTTCTAACGCACGTAGAGATGGTTATGGTGCTACTAGAGGACAAAGTGGATATAGAGGTTCTGGTGGAGGTGCTACAGCANCATTTGTTNCAGAGGGAAATGCTGGCAATGGTGCTNNTGTTGGTATAGGAGAACAAATTAGTGGTGGNGGTGGATCTGTTGAAATGATCGCTGTAGAAAACCAGACATATTATGGCGATGGTGGCGGTGGCGGTGGATCAGGTGGGTACCTAGCATTCCAGTTTGATGCTACTAATATTAATGCTGGAACAATGGTTGTTGGTGCTGCTGGTAGTTTAGGTGCTCAAACAGGTCAAGGTACTGTCGGTTATCAAGTGGTAGAAGAGACTGGTGGCAGTACAGGAACTTCAGTAACTTCTGGAATATTTGATAGTGCAAGTCCTAATGTTGATTACGTTCAATCTGGAACTGGATCTGGTGTCAATGGTGGATTTGCTTCTACTAATACCGAAAAATATCTTAGATTTTTTGGACAAGAAGCTGTAAGATATGCAAGATCAATTGGAATTGATGCTACTGAATCTAACTCAAAGGGTTCACCAATTAATACAATTAAAATAAGAGTTATTCGTGGTGATGGTACAAACGGCGGAGAAGCACCAGGTGAACCACTAGAACTATTTGCTAGTAATGATAATGCTACTAGTTTCAGTAAAATTGGTACAATATCTTCCGCTATAGGTCCTACAGATTGGACTATCGTTGATATTCCTTTAACATCAACATATCAGGTAAATAATTTAATACTTGAGGTAAGACAAACAAGATCTGGTGCTGGAAATGCCAACAATGATAACTTTGGTATTGATTATGTTGCATTTGTTCATGATGAGGTAGAGCAAACTGTTACATCATATCCTTCTGGTAAAGCTGATTTAGGAATTGAGTTTATTACCGAACGTATTGAACCACAAGGAGATCCACTTAACAGTGCTGGTCTTGAAGTAAATGAAGGTACATTTACATTATCATCTGCTGTAAAGTTAAATGTTGACTCTTCACTACAACCAAATGTTGACATTCCGCTATTAACAAGGTATCATTTAGTTAAGTACATGATCAGAGCTTATTGATGTTAGAAGCGAGTGAGAGTGGATTGATCATTGATCCTGATAGATTAGAAGGAAAGTTTGAAGATTTTATTGGTGTATACAGAAGACTTGTGCATCATGAGATATGTAATAGTATTATATCTAATTTTGAGAATCAATTAANAATCAATCCAGACTATGGACAATATGGCAATGAACAAATGTCACAAAAGAAACTAGCACGTCATGATATTAGTATGATGTATGATGATATTGATATGTCAACGTCTGCACATTTCTATAAATATCTAAATTCTGCATTTGAGAATTATAAACAAGAGTATGATCATATTAATAGAGTTAAATTATCATCAATTGGTTTAAAAGTACAAAAGACTCCAGTTGGAGGTGGTTATCATACTTGGCATTATGAAAACTCTAGTTTTAGAGCAGCAAANAGAGAGTTAGCATGGATGGTATACTTAAATGATATGCCAGANGGCGAAGCAGAGACNGANTTNTTNTNTCAAANGAANAGATATAAACCACAAACAGGTACATTANTNATNTGGCCAGCAGGNATGACACATGTTCATCGTGGNAACACAGTCTTNACCCATGATAAATATATTGCAACAGGCTGGTTCATTAAAATCCCTTAATCAAATGGCAGACATACGTGTAGTAGTGCAAGTAAATGCACTAGAAAGAATGATTCTTGTTGATGGAAAGACACAATTTATTGGAGAGGATTATTGGAATGCCAATATCCAAAATGTGTTGTATCCATTCTGGACATCTGATAAAGATCGTTTGATTCACTTGAATTACTTCAGTGATGGGTCATATGGTATTGAAAAGAAAAAATACGTATATGATCGTGCAACTAAAGAAAGGTCATGGAAAACATATTCATGGGTGGAACCCACTGAGTCAGAAGTAGCACAGATTGCTGAGACTCTNAAAGAAAANTACTTTGAATATCAGGACAGCGAACAAGAGATAATCCAAGAAAAATTATATAATGAGTATGGTAGATGGAATAAGGTATCTTGGGAAGGTATTAGAATGATTAGAAATTATCTTCTTGCTGATTGTGATTGGACACAGATGCCTGATGCTGATATTGATGCAGATACAAAAGCAATGTGGACTAAGTACAGAGCTAAGTTAAGATCATTACCACAAGACAATGATGGTAAAGATGCTGATGAAGTTAATTTTCCTTTTAATCCTGTCATGTATAAGGTATGGGAGAGTAGAGTAGACTTAAACAATCAAAAACTAAATGAAGGTAAAGCATACTTAGAAACAGATGGTCAATTTGGAACATTTGACACAACCACATATAACGAGTATGCTAAAAGAATTGTATTGACAATTGCATCCAACTATAAACTTAAGAACCCTGATTTTATCGTTGCACCTGCAAACTATGAGGTATATGAAAAACCCTCTGAAGAAATACAGTCAAAAGATGACTTAGACAGACTATTAGCACAAATTAAAGAAAACAACGTTTAATTAAATTATGAGTGATAAATTAAATATTCTCATTCTCACACTGAAAACTGGAGAAGAGGTGGTTAGTAATGTAAAAGATCATATTGAAACAATTGATGGTGTAGAAAGAAAAGTATGTTATAATATGATATACCCATTTATATTGACTAGATCAGGACCTATTCAAGATAAACAGGTTGGAATGTTATTAACACCATGGAAGATATTTTCTTGTGATACATCATTTCTGATTGGTTTTGATCAAGTTATTAATATGTGTACTCCTCTACCGAGTGTTATTGAACAATATAAACAAGCTTGCGATCAATTTATTAAAGCTATGGCGGACATACAAAAATGATATATGAATATGATTTCTTTGACCATAATCAACTAAGACAAATACTTAGTATATTTGATTCTGGTAAATTTGTTGATGGTGCTAAGACAGGTTCTAAAGATAAATTTGTAAAGGATAATACACAGCAGGAAGACTATGAATTAAATAAGATGGCAAATGATGCTATCAGTAAAATTTTAAAANCATCTCCAATATATCATTTACATCCACTTAATAAAATTAGTCCGTGTTTCATGTTAAAGTATGAATTAGGACAACATTATGCTGATCATGTTGACTATTGGCAGATGTGGGGTAGTAGAACTGATTATACTGCTGTTATTACATTAAATGATGATTATACAGGTGGTGAACACTTCATTAAAATAGGAACAGAAACTATTGAAAGAAAATTAGAACCAGGTAAAATATTAATTTATCAATCTGATTTTGTACATGGTGTTAGACCAGTAACTAATGGTGTTAGAAAATGTGTCACATTTTGGTTAGAAAGTTCTATTCCAGATCCTACTATGAGATATTATATTACTGAGATGAATAAATTATATAACAATCTCCATGATTCTGTAGCTAGTGGAACTTTTACACATGAGGATAATTACGATACTCTAATGTTACTTGACCATGTTCGTTGTGGCATTATTAAACGTTCTATACAATTATAATATTATGTCTTCGTTAACTGATATCATGTCGTGGGATACTATTCTCACACGAGGAGAAATGGAAGAGATTGAAAAAATATGTAGTCGTGCTAGATGGCAGTGGGGTGCTACCAGTGATCACACAGCACCACACAAAAAGTTTTGGAAGATGGATGTGAAAGGACATGCTATATTTGATAATGTTATTCCTGAGAAGATTGAAATTCTTGTGCCATTTAAACATAAGATTCTTGATTACTATGTCAATGGACATACAAGAGGATTAGATGGTTTTATGCATAAAGATGATGCAGACTACACATTTCTAGTATTCTGTAATCCTGTATGGGATATTATGTGGGGTGGTAAGACTATGTTTGTACAAGATGATGGTAAATTTGATTGTGTGTTTCCTAAACCAGGATCAGCACTATGTTTTCCGTCAGACATTTTACATTGTGCAGAAGATACAAGCAGAGAGTTCTATGGAATTAGAGTTAGTGCTGCTTATAAATTAAAGAAAGTAGAGAACACAGATGCAGAACCTACAGACGTTTGATAGTGCTAGAGACTGGGATCAGATTGAAGCATATGCTTCAACTATTTCTGGTGCTCTGGTATATTGGGAGAACCCAAGATTAGAAGTGACATCAGATGATGCAAAGAAGATTGTATTAGATTATTATAAGATTGATGAAGAGATACCAGCAGAGCTAGCTACCACACTAGAGAGTAAATATTATGGGTATATTGAATTTAGAAGTGTAGATATTGCATTTGAGTTTGTGACTGACTATTTTCCTCGTAAGGATGAGGTAAGTGATGATACATATTGGTATCATTGTTATGTTATAAAACCAAATGGTGTTATTGAATATGATAATGATGCATTACGTAAAGGAAAGAATGTATGAAGAGTGACACAGCATTTATGATACCAGTCTTTTCACATACTGTTGAGAACTGGAGTGATTATAAGGAAGATATTATTAGTATGCTTGACACTGGTGATGGTGATGGNCATAAGACAGATTATTTTAAATATCATCAGGAGGGTAAACTACCACCATATGCTGATAAGTTATTTGATATACTACAACCCTCGTTAAAAGAATTTGATGACATATATCCACATGCATTTCAAATTACAAATGTATGGGGTCAGAAATATAATCGTGGAGACTTTCATCAACTTCATAATCATGGAGCTTTAGGTTACTCAGCAATATTCTATGCACAGTTAGAGGATGATCACAGTCCTACATCATTCTTTGCTCCATTTCTTGACTTTATTGAAGGCAACGTGATAGAATATGTACCTGAGGTTAGTGAAGGAGATATTGTTTTCTTCCCCTCTTGCTTGACACATCAGTGTAGAGTGGTACAATCTAGTACAGAACGTATTATTTTTTCTTTTAATATAAGAAATGCTTGAATTTAATTATGATCTCAACTATAAGGAGCTTGATTTTACAGACGAGGAAACTCGTAAACTTTATCGTATTGGAAGGGGAGAGCAAGGAGTTCTACTGGTTCGCCCTTATACTGACGATATATGTGCTCATTGGAGATTTAAGACTCCAAAGATTGCAATAGAGTCTGCACATGCCATATTTGACATGTATCTAGACTATCTTGAACAACAAGATTTCATAGGTATGGATATGTGTCGTAAGTTTCTTGAAATGGGATTCACCAGATCAAGGAGATATGCCAATCATAGAGACGGTAAAAAGTATGATAAAGAAGGTAATATAATACCCCAAGAACCAGATCATGCTACGTGTCATTTTGCTAAGTCCGCTAGAATATTTAAGAATGTTCGTGACATGGTTGCAAAAAATGACATATATGTTAAAATGAGAAAACAATGGAGATCTAATGAAAGTACCCACGCAAGTAGAGTTGACGCACTTGCAGCTGCAAGCAATGTTAAGAGATCATTCTATTCCAGAAGATCAAATGAAGTATCTCGGTGAGAGAGAATATACATCAGACTATTGTGCACACCCAGAGTTACATGGACAAAAGATGCCATGGTATTTAATTGGTGGACAGTACGAAGTTCCTGTATGCGATATTCAAGATATAGATAGTGTTGGTGACATTTAAAAAACAATGAAAGATCAAGCTTCAATAGGTAAGGAATCACCAGAGGTAAAATATGATAGAGCACTTGCTCTATTCACAGAGTCAGTTCTGGCACCAGACCATAATTTAAGAGGTTGTGCTCACAACCAAGGATGTTTTGATGAACTCATGGANATNAGNAANCATGTNNTAGANTATCTNAAGACATTAAGAGAGGTNACACATCATACNAATCCAGATGANAGNGATNCNATTGAGAGTGANAANCTNATGGANGCAAAGACAATGCAGTTCATGCGTGACAACATACCATCTAGATATTAATGAGAACAGAGAAAGAGAGATTGCTTAAAGCACTCACACTCATCAATGATATAGAAACTTGNATCATTGATAANAAATGGAAAAAGTATTTGACAGATCACCTTATTGTGGTAGAATATGAATTACAACGTCAATTATCACTAATTAACGCAGATGAAAGAAGAAGAATTCAAATCGGCAATCCAGAATATGCTGATGATGCAAAGCAACAACGACCAGAACTTCCAGATATTACAGGCAAGGATTGACAATCTTCAAAAACAGATTAGTGATCTAAATGACTTGAAGGAAATGTTTAGGTTACCTAAACCAGAGAACAAAGACCGTAAGTATTTTGATGTAGATGAAGGAGAGTGATCTACATTTCAAGCGAGGTGATCTCGTAGAAGTTGATGGATACACAGGATATGTGAATTGCATATGTATTGCAACTAGATCACATCTACATCCAAAGACACCAACTAGCTACTTCACTTTAACTATCAAGGGAACAGAGAACACAAGACGAGCAGTAAATGTTTGTATACCTGATTATCTCTGGGACACAGTTAAGGTAGTGGACAGTTCAACTAGTGTCACAAATGCATGTGACATATAATAGTATTCGCATTATAATATGTGTATACTAAACAGGTTACATTATGATCAAACTTGGTTCTAACGTCAAATCTAAAATTCATGATGACCTTACTGGTCATGTGGTAGTATATCAACCACTCAACAACTATGCTGTTGTAATGACAGACATCATGGACTATGAAATGATGACAGTAGAGTGTTTCTTATCTGACTTGGAGTTAGCATGAAATACTATTATGATATTGTCTGGACAGATTACCAGTATGAACATAATCTAACCACTGCCCAAATGCAAGAGAAACAACATGTTGATGAAATGATCAAACGTGTTGAGCATATGAAATGGCAGGATGAACAACGTACTAAGTGGATGGCAGGTGAAGAACCTGCACCATATGTACCTGACGATTGCCCATTCTAACTATTATGATGAACGTACCACTCACAACTTCTCAAATCAGATATCTTATGAACCTGATGATGGGAGATCACTATTCAACTGAATCTAGATTATATTCTAAACTAGAGTCACACTTGAATGATACTACACTAGAGCAGGAAGCAGCAGAGCTAGAGGTGACAGTTGATGAACTGTACACTATACATGCACGNAGAGACCTTGATGCACTATAATAAATGAAGTTACGTCCACCCACTATGTTNAGNACTTGCTTCAATGANGGTAGTCTCCGCGACTATATTATGTCAAANGCGCAGGATCCGTGGGAGGANACTCCATTTAAGGGATATGTACACATGTCACCTAAACAAAAGGGAGAATTCGGAGAGAGATTTGTAACCAAATATCTAAAAGGAGCAGGACACACAGTAGAACGCGCAAAGACATCTACT
>FUFK010076426.1_pt1 | contig 22793 bp, 16 predicted proteins | sample 1021851 | NCBI WGS metagenome assembly FUFK01 (sample SAMEA51879418, study PRJEB19060) | metagenome
CCATCTTTTGCCTTGTAATTAAGTTTTACTGTTTGTGCTTTAATTGTAATTCCCCGCTCTCTTTCAATATCCATNGANTCTAATACTTGATCCTTCATCTCNCTTTCTGTCAAACCNCCNCACTTATGAATTATTCTATCTGCTATTGTTGATTTCCCNTGATCAATNTGAGCGATNATNGCAAAATTTCTNATNTTATCGAGACTAGACATTTACGATCTTAATTTTGCACCAGTTTTTTCCTCTACAGTGCTAACTATTTTTTTTGATATATTTGTCAGATCACTTTCATTTAAAGTCTTATGATCAGACTGAATTGTCACTTTTAATGCAATTGATTTTTTATCAGATGGAATATTTTCCCCTTCATAAACATCAAAAATTTTTATTTCTTTGATTAAATTTTTATCTATATTCTGGATAACTTCTGTTAAATCTTGAGCTCTAGTATCTTTATTGACTAAAAAAGCAAAATCCCTATCTGACTTCTGATAATCTGAAAAAGTTAGACTTTCTTTAGTCTTTTTATTTTTTGCTTTATATTCAACTAAGTTTTCTAAAAAGATTTCAAATCCAAAAGTATTTGAAATTATTTTTGGATGTAAGGCACCAAAATATCCAAGAACAAGATTTCCATCTTTTGAGACTATAGATCCTGAAATACCTGGGTGATAATAAGAAGGTGTATTTTCCTCAACCTTAAAATCTTCTTTTCTTATCTCAAGTTCTGTTAATGATTGAACTAAATCTTTTTTAATATGAAAAACATCTACTAAATCATTTTTCTTTAAATTATTATCTTCATCTATAAATTGTTTTTTAATCCCACAAACAACAGTGATTTGTTGACCAGGTTTTTTTCCTGTAAAAGTTGGACCAATTTCAAAAAGGGCTTGATCACCAAATCCTCTGTTTAGGTTTTTTTCTAAATAGAAAATGAGATTTGGATACAAAGAATTTCTTAATACATTTAAATCTGAACTTATTGGATTTACAATCTTTACTCTTTCTAACTTTTCTTTNAATTTGTTATTAATTTTTTCGTCAGTAAACGACCATGTTATTGTTTCAAGATATCCTTTTGAGGCTACTGATCTTTGAGCTAAATGAAAATGTTTCTGAAAGAAATTAAGTGTTGGTTTAGTTCGCTTTTTCTCAGGTTCAATGGACTTAATTTTTTCAAATCCAATAATTCTAATAACTTCCTCTACTAGATCAATCTCACCAAANATATCTGGTCTCCAACTTGGAACCTTAACATTGAGGAATTTACCCTTAGNTTTAATAGTGAAGCCTAAGTTTGATAAGATCTTTTTTATNTCATTAGTGTTTATATTGGTTCCAACTGTCTTTGNTACCATTTTNGGGTCAAATTTTATCTCAAGATNTTTNAATTTTTTTGTCTGCTGTACATCTAATTTAGAAACTTCCCCTCCACAAATTTCTAAAATTAGTTCGACAGCTGAGTCCAGCCCAGCAGTTACAGATTGAGGATCTACCCCTCTTTCAAAACGAAACTTTGCATCACTATTCAAATCTAATTTTTTAGCAGTTTTTCTAATTAATGTGGGATCAAAATATGCTGACTCTAATAGTATATTTTTTGTATGTATTTCTGTGCCCGACCTTTCGCCTCCGATTATTCCACCTAAACCAAGTACACCTTCATCATCAGCTATCACACACATGTCTTTATCAAGTGTATAATTTTTATTATCTAGAGCTTTAAAACTCTCTCCTTTTTTTGAATTTCTAACGGTAATTTTATTCTTTATCTTGTCTAAATCGTATGCATGGAGGGGTCGGTTTAAATCAAACATTACATAATTTGTTATGTCAACAACGGCAGAAATAGGCCTTAAGCCAAGTGCTAAAATTCTATTTTTTAACCATCCTGGACTTTCAGTATTTTTAATATTTTTAATGATACAGCTTCCAAAAATTGAACATGCCTGATTTTTATTTTTTTCAATCTTTATCTTTAAATTATGTTTAATGTTCTTTTTAACTTTACTTTTTCTTGGTTCTTTTAATTTTCCAAAGTTAGAGGCTGACAAGTCTCTCGCTATACCTCTCACACCTAGGCAGTCTGGTCTATTTGGGGTAATTGATAATTCAATTACATTTTTTCCTTTTTTTTCACCGAAGAATGATTTTCCAATTTTTGTTTTATATTTATCATTTAGATCTATTATTCCTTCGCTCTCATTAGAAAGTTTCAATTCTGACTCAGAACAGAGCATTCCGTAAGAGGTTTCTCCTCTGATCTTTGATACCTCTAATTTCATGCCATTTTTTGGAATTACTGAACCCGGCGGTGCGTAGATTGTCAAAAGTCCATCTCTTGCATTAGGAGCACCACACACAACTTTAAGTGTATCTTTTTTTCCTATATCCACATCACATAACTTAAGCCGGTCAGCATTAGGATGTTTATTTGCTTTTATTATTTTCGCTACAATGAAGTCGCTTAATTCATTTTTGACTGGCTCTACCTTTTCTACTTCTAGGCCAATACTATTTAATTTCTGGATAATTTGTGACTCACTTTTATTTGTTTTTAAATGAACATCAAGCCAGTCTTTTGTAAATTTCATTTACTTAAACCTCTATAGTTTGTTGGAACATCTAAAGGATCAAAACCATAATAATTTAACCATCTATAATCACATTCAAAAAAAGATCTTAGATCATTAATTCCGTATTTAAGCATTGCCAATCTATCAATACCAATACCAAATGCGAAACCNTGATAAATTTTTGNNTCAACCTTACAGTTTTTTAAAACATTTGGNTGAACCATTCCACATCCAAGAANCTCNAGCCATTTATCGCCTTCACCAATAATAATTTTNTTNTTTTCAATNCTATANCCAATATCTACCTCAGCNGAAGGNTCTGTNAATGGAAAGTGACTNGGTCTAAATCTCATCTTAATTTTATCCACTTCAAAAAATTCTTTNATAAAATANTTTAAACANCCTTTTANATGNCCCATATTAATATTTTTATCTATGTGNAGACCTTCNANNTGATGNAACATTGGTGTNTGAGTTTGATCACTNTCNCTNCGATANGTTCTTCCNGGTGCAATTATNTTNAAAGGAGGNTTNCCTTTTAACATNGTNCGAACTTGAACNGGAGANGTATGGGTNCTAAGNAANGTNTTCATNTTCTCATCNAAATAAAANGTNTCATGCATATCTTTTGCTGGATGATCTTCGGGAGTGTTTAAGGCAGTAAAATTATTATAATCATTTTCAACATCAGGCCCTTCTTCTACGCTAAATCCTATCTCTGAAAAAATACACGATATTTCATCAATAACTTGAGATACAGGGTGTATCTTTCCTATTTTGAATTCTTTCTCAGGTAAAGTGACGTCAATTTTTTCTTTTTTTATTTTTTCATTAAGATCTTTATCCAAAACTTCTGTTGCTTTTGATCTAAATATTTCAAGTAATTCTTGTTTTGCTTTGTTTATATTGGATGCAAAAGTTTTTTTCTCATCTTCAGATAAAGAACCAAGTTTTTTAAACTGAGAATTTATAAATCCATTTTTACTGAAAATATCTGTTCTTATGGCTTCAATTTCTTTTGAATCCTGGGTGCTGTTTAATCTATTTTTAAACTCGAGAATTTTTTTTTCAAAATCAGACATTTTTAGAGATTATTTCTTAAACTAAGAAAAACAATAGGGAAGATTAATTAAGTGCTGCTTGAGCTTTTTTTACAATTGTTTTAAACGCTTCAGGGTTATCATAAGCAATTTCAGCTAGAATTTTTCTATCTAACTTGATACCAGATTTACTTAAAGCATGTATAAATTTTGAATATGTAAGTCCTTCACCTCTTACNCCTGCATTAATTCTTTGTATCCACAATGACTTAAATTCTCTTTTTTTATTTCTTCTATCTCTATATGCATATTGCATCGACTTTTCCATCGCTTGTCTTGCAACTCTTATAGTATTCTTTCTTCTTCCCCACTGACCTTTTACAGCCTTAANAACTTTTTTATGNTTAGCTCTGCTTGTGACTCCTCTTTTNACTCTTGGCATTTTATCCTCTCAAACTGTATGGCATGTATGATTTTACAATTTTGCCATCCTGTTTAGACATTACAGTTGTTCCTCTTTGTTTTCTAATTTGTGAATTCGTTCTCTTGATCATACCATGTCTTTTCCCAGCTTGAGGCATTATTACCTTTCCTCTTGCAGAAATTTTAAATCTTTTTTTTGCTGAACTTTTAGTTTTTAACTTTGGCATAACTGGAGGGGNTTATACAAATATAATTATAATTTTACAAGAATAATTAGATTGGTTGAATGACCATAATCATCTGTTTACCCTCAAATTTAGGCTGTAACTCTACTTTTCCAAGTTTTTCTATATCGGTCTTAATCTTATCCATTAATTCATGNCCAAGATTNGAGTGTTGTAACTCTCTTCCTTTAAATTTAATNGTAAATTTTACTTTATCNCCTTTNNNCAAAAANTTTTGNGCATTNTTAATTTTAAANGAGTAGTCATGAATTTCNGTTACTGGTCTAAGTTTTATTTCTTTAAGTTCTACTTTTTTTTGCTTTTTCTTTGCTTTATTAGCTTTTTTTTGGGCGTCATATTTAAACTTACCCATATCCATAATTTTACAGACTGGTGGTTTAGCATTTTGAGCGATCTCAATTAAATCTAGTCCTTCATTTTTAGCCATGTTAATTGCCTCTTGGGTATTTAGTATCCCTAAATTTTTTCCATCACTTGAGATNACCTGAACCTCTTGAGACATAATCCTATTATTCGAACGAGGACCTCTATCCTTTGTTCTCCTCTGGAAATAATTTTGTTTGAANTCTGCCACTTATAATGATGGAGCTTTATTTAAAGCTTGATAGTGATTAATAAATTTTTTTAATTCCATATTTTCTTGTTTTGTAGAATCCAATTGTCTAATAGTTACACTATTACTGTCAACTTCTTTTTTTCCACAAATTAATAGTATTGGAACCTTTGATAACGAATGTTCCCTTATTTTGTAATTTAAATTGTGGTTCTTCAAGTCAACTTCTGAATTTAAACCAGATGCAATAAGCTTTTTATTAACTTCAACAGAATAATCATTAAAGTCTTCAGAAACAGGTATTACCATGATTTGTGATGGGCTAATCCAGAATGGAAGTTTTCCAGAGTAATTCTCAATTAGTATTCCAATAAATCTTTCAAGAGAACCGAATAAAGCTCNNTGNAACATTACTGGAACTTTNTTNGATCCATCTTTATCNACAAAAGATGCACCAAGTCTTCCTGGTAAATTTAANTCAACNTGAAGAGTTCCNCATTGCCAATCTCTTCCTATTGCATCTCTTAAAACAAANTCAATTTTTGGACCATAAAATGCACCTTCCCCNTTATTNATNCTATATTCTAATTTTGTAGCTTTAACTGCTTCCAATAAAGCTTTTTCTGCTTTNTCCCAAACNTCNTCCTCTCCAACTCTNAGGTCTGGTCTATCAGAATATTTNAAAATTACATTTTCAAATCCAAGATCTTTATAAATATTTAAGATTAGATTTGTAACTGATAGAGACTCTTCTGTAATTTGATCCTCTGTGCAAAAGATATGCGCATCATCTTGAGTAAAAGCTCTTACTCTTAATAAGCCATGTAATGCTCCTGATGGTTCATATCTATGAACCTTACCAAATTCAGACATTTTATAAGGTAGGTCTCTATAACTTTTTAAACCTTGATTAAATACTTGAACACATCCTGGGCAATTCATAGGTTTNATAGCAAATANTTTTTCATCTGGNGTTTCAGANGTNTACATNTGTGCNCCAAATTTTTCCCAATGNCCAGATTTTTCCCACAAAGATCTATCNAAAACTTCNGGNGTGTTAATTTCTTTATAACCTGCTTCNTTTTGTTTTTTTCTCATGTANTCAATAAGTTTTTGAAATANNGTCCATCCTCTTTGGTGCCAAAATACTGCNCCTGGNCTTTCTTCTCTAAAATGNAATAAGTCCATTTCTTTNCCNAGTTTNCTGTGATCNCTTTTNTCAGCTTCNTCTAATCTTTTAATGTAATTATCTAAATCTTTTTTTGATGCCCANGAAGTTCCATAGATCCTNTGCANCATNTCATTTTTTGAGTCACCTCTCCAGTATGCACCTGCAACTTTAGTTAACTTAAAATTCTTACCAATTTTACCNGTAGANGATANATGCGGCCCTCGACAAAGATCGTGCCATTTTCCATGAAAGTATATTGANATCTCNTCAGTTTTAGGAATATCTTGAATAATTTCTGACTTGTAATTCTCGCCAATTTTTTTGAAATGTGAAATAGCTTTATCCCTATCCCAAACCTCTCTATAAGTTGGCTCATCTCTGTCAACAATTTCTGACATCTTTGTTTCAATCTTTTTTAAATCAGCCTCAGTGAAAGGTTCTTTTCTAGAAAAGTCATAATAAAAACCATCCTCAATAGTTGGTCCAATTGTAACTTGTGTACCGGGAAATAATTCTTGAACTGCCATTGCTAAAATATGAGCTGTATCATGTCTGATAGTATCAAGCCCGTCTTTGTCTTTTGACGTTAGAACTTTTACTTCACAATCCTTTTCAATTTCAAAACTTAAATCTTTTAATTTACCATCAACACTTATAACTAAAGCTTCCTTGGCGAGAGATTTACTAATTTTTTCAGCAACTTTAAGTCCTGAAACTTTTTCTTTAAAAGCTAATTTTTTTCCATCAGGTAAAGTTATATTAGGCATTAATTAATTTTTTATATTCTGAATAAGTTGAAAAACACATTTTTTCAACATTAAATTTTTTTTGCACGTTTTTTCTACCATTATTTCCCATCACATTAAGTGAGGTATCGTCCAATCTAAAAATAAAATCTAATTTTTCACTCAAAGAATGATGATCGCTAGAACTAAATAATAAACCAGTTTTATTATCAACTATTGTTTCCCTAGATCCGCCAATATCACTTGCAACTATTGGTTTTTTCATTGATTGTGCNTCNACTGATATTCTACCAAAAGCNTCAGGTTCAATTGATGCAGAAACAATAACGCTAGAGACGCTATANGCNACAGGCATTGANGGTGCATGTTCAAGAAAAATTACNTCATTATTNAATCTAAATCNTTCAATCAANCTAATAAGTTTTTTTTTGTANATTTTTCTTCCNTGNTCNGNNCCNAGAAGTATAGCNATAAANTTTTTATANCCATATTTTNTTTTAAGATCATTAAGAGCTTCNATAAANATTTCTTGACCNTTCCACTCGGTNAGTCTNCCNGGCATTAAAATAATCTTTTTATTNGCATCAATATTTANTTTTTTTAANAATTTAATTCTATCTGNNTCTTTGATNTTATCAGGNTCATAATANTCAGTNTTNATTCCNCTAAAAATNACTAAAAANTTNTTNATTNTNGANATGTACTCTGGATATTTTTCNTTGATNTGNGAAAANATAAANTTTGANCCNGCAATTACNCAATCTGACTGAAGCATAATTGCATTGTATTTTTTTTTTATTGAATTATTAAAATTATATGTCCCGTGGAATGTTGTTACTAATTTACATCTAGTTATTTTAGAGACATAGTAACAAGACCATGCTGGCGCTCTGCTTCTTACATGAAGTATATTAATTTTATAAAATAGAACTATAAAAGTAAGTATAAATATATTTATTAAAATCAGTAAAGGATTTTTGCTGTGAACCGGAAGTCTAAATAGTTTTACTTTTTTTTTGTCTATATATTTCAATAACTCTCCTCCACTAGTAGCAATAAAGGAGCTTGATTTTTGTTCTTTTAAATAATGAGCAAGATCGTAACAACCTATTTCGGCTCCACCATAACCAAGTCTTGGTATTACTTGTAAAACTTTTAATTTAGATGACATTTATNTAACTTATAATATCATATTTAAAATTTCAAAATGACTAAATTCAATTATATCTATTTTAAAAAGGATAAAAAATTACGAATTTTGAATAGTAAATTAAATTCTAAACTTACTGTTGTGTTTTTGCACGGTTTAAAATCTGATATGGAAGGAAAAAAACCTCTTTTTTTAAATAGATATTGTAAGAAAAACAAAGTTAACTTTCTGTCTCTTGAATATGCTGGTCATGGCAAGTCATATGGAAAATTCGAAAATGGAACTATCTCTCAATGGAGGAACAACGTTAAATTTGTAATTCGCAAAATAATTAAAAAAGAAAAATTTTTAATAGTTGGTTCAAGTTTAGGTGCTTGGCTCGGNCTTNTNCAATTTCAAGATTTTANGAAACAAATAATTGGATTTATTGGAATAGGTTCTGCTCCTGAATTTTTGGATAGATTAATTTGGCAAAAACTNAAAAATAATGAAAAAAAAATGTTTTTAAAAAAGAAATTCTACATNCTTAAAAGTGATGGCTATGAATATAAAATCAAATTAGCTTTTCTGAAAGATGGTAGAAAAAATAAAGTNCTTAATAAAAAGATAAACTTAAAAATCCCTGTTTTTTTAATTCATGGGAAAAAAGATGACGTTGTTCCTTTAAAACTATCAAAAAAAATCTTTAGTATTTTTCCTAAAGCAAAAAAGAAAATACAGATTATAAAGGGAGGCGATCATAGCTTGTCTCGTAAAGGAGATTTAAATAAACTCGCAAATTTAATAGACGAAATTATACATTAACCTTCAAACCTTCTTCGTAGGTTGGGTAAATTAATTTTAATTTAAATATATCTTTAATCTTTTTATTTGAAACTTTTTTAGAATCTTTATAGAAATCTTTCAGCATACCTTCCTCTAATTCATCAAAACTAATAATTTTTGGTAATTCAAAATTAATCAAATTACATGCATATTTAACGACCTCAATATTTGATGCTGGCTTATCATCTGACAAATTGTAAATATCATTATTTAAAGACTTATTCAGTGACAGATATAATGTTTGAGCTATATCTTTAACGTGTATCCTTGAAAAAAAGTGATTTTTTTTTTCAACAACAAATTTTTGATCATTTCTAAGTCTGGTAATTGCATTGTATCTATCAGAATAAATCCCAGAAAGTCTAAAAATTTGAACTGGCAATGAATTTTTTGTTCCAATAGACAACCAATCTTTCTCAACATTTAATCTGTTTTTTCCTGCAAGCGTTTGTGGATTTGTTGTGCTGTCTTCATTTACCCAGGCTCCATCGTGATTACCATAAACACTTGTTGAGGATAAATAAGTTAGCCATTTTAGGTTTTGTAAATTTAAATTATTTTTTACTAATCTTTCTATAAACATATCCTTCCCATTTATTGGGGGAACAGATATCAAAATATGATCGGACTCTTGTAATGGATTGATCAAATCTTTATCAAAATCATTTTCATTAAATTCATAATTAAAATATTTTAAATTTTTAAAAGTAAGCTCAGAAGTATTTTTTCTTGATGTGGTTGTTAATCTTAAATCAACATTAAAATTNAATAGATGGTCCACAAAAGATTGGGCTACCTGTCCAAAACCAAAACAAAATAATTTCATTTTTTATTAACTTGCGAAATTAGAGATTTTATTTGTAATAGGATTTTCAAGTTTGTCGATCATTTCTTTTGGACAGACTTGAATAAAATTATTAATCTCTGTATCAAAGTTTTCTAGTATTTTTTTTGAAACGTTTGAATTTGTCTCATTTGAATGTTCTTCAACTAATTTTTTTAGAAATTCCTGCCAAAATTTTGTTTCAACACCTTGCCAAATTACACTTTCAGGATTTACTCTTTTTTCGAATTCTTTTTCTTTATCATAAATAAAAGCCATACCACCTGTCATACCGGCAGCAAAATTATCTCCAGTATTTCCTAAAATTACAATATTTCCCCCAGTCATATATTCACAACCATTTGAGTCACATCCTTCAACTACAGCCGTAGCCCCAGAATTTCTAACAGCAAATCTTTCACCTGCTTGTCCAGCTGCAAATAATTTTCCTGAAGTTGCTCCGTATAAAACTGTGTTACCAATAATTGTGTTGTCTTTTGAAATCAAATTACTTTCTTTGCTAAGTTTAATGACTATCTTACCTCCTGATAATCCCTTCCCAACATAATCATTGGCATCTCCACTTAAAACTAATTTTAGTCCTTTAATACCGAATGCACCAAAAGATTGTCCCGCAGATCCTTCAAAATTTAGGGTGAGGTAGTCATCGTTTAATTTTGCATTATTATATTTCTTATATAATTCATAAGAAATACGTGTGCCTACAGCTCTATGAGTATTTTCAATTTGATAGGATTTTTCAATTTTTTCATTATTATCAATTTTTTTATTTATCTCAGGCCAAATTTTCTGGTCTAAAGTGTCTGGTACAAAATTTATTATTTGTTTTTCACAATATCTTTTGTTTTTACCAGGATCAGCTCGTACAAAAAGAGGATTCAGATCTAAATCATCTAAATTTGGTGATCCTTTGCTCACCTGCCTTAAGAGATCTGTTCTTCCAATTATTTCGTTTAAAGATTTAAATCCAAGTTCAGACAGAATTTCTCTCACCTCTTGAGCTATAAAAGTGAACAGGTTAACCACCTTATCAGGAGTTCCGTTAAACTTTTCTCTCAATTTTTCATCTTGCGTACAAACTCCTACTGGACACGTGTTTGAATGACATTGCCTTACCATAATACATCCCATAGCTACTAAAGCAGTTGTTGCTACACCAAATTCTTCCGCTCCCATCATGGCTGCAATGACAACATCCCTACCAGTTTTAATTCCACCATCTGTCCTCAATGTAACTGTATGTCTTAAATTGTTTAGAGTTAAAACTTGGTTTGCCTCGGTCAATCCCATTTCCCAAGGTATACCAACGTATTTAACGCTAGTTTGAGGAGTAGCTCCTGTTCCACCATTATGCCCNGAAATTAAAATTATATCAGCTTTTGCCTTTGCAACTCCTGCTGCAATTGTACCAATGCCAGAAGATGCAACAAGTTTTACACCAACACGTGCTTTAGGATTTATCTGTTTTAAATCATAAATCAATTGGGCCAAATCCTCAATTGAGTAAATATCATGATGAGGAGGGGGCGATATTAAAGTCACCCCAGGAGTAGAATGTCTTAATCTAGCAATTTCCTTTGTGACCTTAAATCCAGGTAACTGTCCACCTTCTCCTGGTTTAGCGCCTTGTGCAATTTTAATTTCTATCTCGTTNCAGTTATTTAAATAATTAATTGTAACTCCAAATCTCGCGGATGCTATTTGTTTCACTCTTGAATTAGCACTATCTCCATTAGATTGAATTTGAAATCTTTTTTCATCTTCACCACCTTCTCCACTACAAGATGCTCCTTTAATTCTATTCATTCCAATAGCTAGTGTTTCGTGAGCTTCTTTTGATAGAGCTCCATGAGACATACTTCCACTTCCAAAACGTTTNAAAATATTCTCAACTGGTTCCACTTCATCGATGCTGATNGTATTTTTTTTCTTGAAATCAATTAAGTCCCTTAAATTAATAGGAGGTAAATCATATATTCCTTTAGAGTATTTTTTATATAATTCATAAGATTTGTTTGTAACTGCCGATTGAAGCAAATGTATCAGTTTACCTTGGTATTGGTGTGTCTCACCNTTTTTTCTATATCGNTAAATTCCTCCTATTGGCAATACGTTTGTATCAGATCTAAAAGCCTCCTCATGAATACCTCTTATTTTTTTTTCAATCCCTGTAAGTCCGATACCTGAAATTTTAGAGGTAACACCAGGAAAAAAATCATTAACAATTGTTCTGCTTAATCCTACAGTTTCAAAATTACATCCTCCTCTGTAAGAACTAATTACAGAAATACCCATTTTTGACATTATTTTTAAAAGGCCTAAGTTTACGGATTTTACATATCTTTCTACACAATCATCATAAATAAACTTTCCAAATAATTTTTTTTCAAATCTCTGGTAAAGACTGTCTAATGCTAAATAAGGATTAACTGTAGTAGCTCCAACTCCTATAAGAGTTGCAAAAGAGTGGGTATCTAGCGCTTCACCCGTTTGAGCATTAATTGAAACATAGCCTCTTAACTTTAATTTGATTAGATGCGTATGAACAGCACCAATACATAGAAGCATAGGAATTGGGTACTTGTCCTTAGAAACTTCTTTATCGCTTAAAATTAGTTGCGTTACCCCTTGTCTTACTAAAACTTCAGCCTCTTTTTTTAATCTTTCGAGTGAAGATTCTATATTTTCTTCATTAGTAAAAGTACAATCTAAAACTTGATTATTTTTGTCAAAAAAAGAAACAAATTTTTCAAACTGTTTGTTTGATAGAATTGGACTGTTTAGTACATAAATATTTTCTTCAGTAAGGTTATTAAAATCTAAAATATTACCAAGATTTCCAAACCTTGTTTTTAAACTCATAACCTTATTTTCTCTTAATGAGTCGATTGGCGGGTTTGTTACCTGGCTAAAATTCTGTCTAAAAAAATGATACAAGGGTCTATATTTGTTAGACAAAACTGCTAGAGGTGTATCATCACCCATTGATCCAGTCGCCTCTTTTGCATCCTCTGCCATTGGGTGAAGTATCAATTCAAGGTCTTCTAGACTGTATCCAAAACAATGTTGAAGTTTTCTTAATTGATCACCTTTAAATAAATTTGTCTCATTTTTGATCGGGAATTTTTTGTCTAAATCAATAATCTGGTTATTAAAATGTTTGTACTCTTTTGCTAAGTAGTTTTTTATATCTTTATTTTTAAATATCTTCCCTTTTTCTATTCTTACACCTAAAATTTCACCAGGACCTAGTCTTCCTTTTGAAACTATCTTTTTTTCATTAAGTTCAATCATTCCAGTTTCTGATCCAGCAAAAAGTAAATTATCTTTTGTGATTGTGTATCTCATAGGTCTAAGACCATTTCTGTCTGTAGCAACTATCACCCATTCATTATCTGTGGCAGCAATAGCTGCAGGACCATCCCATGGTTCCATTGTGCTATTAAGAAAGTTAAATAATTTTTGATGTTCAGCTGGTAGCACTTTACTTTTCTTAGACCAAGCGTCAGGTATTAACATTAATTTTGCTAAAGGCGCAGGTTGACCAGAAATATTAAGTAATTCAAAAACATTATCTAATGATGCTGAGTCTGAATTTCCGCTTGGGATCACTGGTTTTAAGTTCTCCATATCCTCAAAAACTGGGCTGAACATTTCTTCCTCATGAACCTTCATCCAATTTACGTTACCTTTTAGGGTATTTATTTCTCCATTATGTGCTAGAGCTCTGAATGGTTGTGCCAGATCCCAGCTTGGTGCGGTATTGGTCGAAAATCTCTGATGAAAAATTGCATATCTTGATACAAATCTTGGATCTTTAAGATCTAAATAAAAATCAGACAAGGACTCAGCAAGGAACATTCCCTTGTAAATGATTGATTTAGAGCTAAACGAACATATGTAAAATTCATTAAGGTTTTCTTGAAGTATTTTTTTTTCAATCTTTCTTCTAGCTTCATAAAGTTTTATCTCTAGTGACTTACCCTTTTCATTTTTATCATTATATTTAAACAAGACTTGTGTAATTTCTGGTCTATTTAAATCTGCCTTTTCTCCTAGAACAGAAGGGTTAACAGGTACCTGTCTCCATCCATAGATGTTAAAATTACTTTTTGTTAACTCACTTTCAACAATAGTTCTGCAAGCTTCTTGAGCGCCATAATTATTTCTTGGAAGAAACAACATTCCCACACAAACTTCTGAGTTATCATGTTTATGACCTGTAGCTTCAATTTTTTCGATAAAAAAATCTGAAGGAATTTCTATATGGATACCAGCACCATCACCTGTTTTTCCATCAGCATCAATTGCTCCTCGATGCCAAACAGCTTTTAATGCTTCAATTCCGTATTCAACAACTTGTCTTGATTTTTTTCCATCTGTAGATGATACCAAACCAACTCCACAAGCATCATGTTCCATATTTTCGCTGTAAACATGATTTGATTTTAATAATTCTAAGTTTTCTTTTCTTCTTAATTTTTCTAACTTTAGATTTATCTTTTTCTTACTCACGGTTAGGCTACCTTTCTCTTTGAGTCCTTTAAATCTTTCAAATATTTATGAATACTTTCTGCAACATCTCTTCCATCTTTTATAGCCCAAACAACCAATGAAGCTCCACGAACTATATCGCCAGCAGCAAATACACCTTTTACACTTGTCTCCATAGTATCAAAATCAATTTTTATTGTACCCCATCTTGAAACTTGTAATTTGTTTTCACCAAATAAAACTGGTAAATCTTCCGGGTCGAAGCCTAATGATTTAATAACCATGTCAGCTTTCAATTCGAAATCAGAGTTTTCTTGAATAATAGGTTTTCTTCTTCCACTTTCATCAGGATCTCCAAGTTTAATTTTATCTACAGAAACTTTTTCTATTTTGTTTTTACCTAAAAACTTTTTTGGACTAGATAACCAAACAAATTCAACNCCCTCTTCCTCAGCGTTTGCAACTTCTCTTGATGAACCTGGCATGTTTTCTTTATCTCTTCTATACAAACATTTTACTGATTTAGCTTTTTGTCTCACTGCGGTTCTTACACAGTCCATTGCTGTATCACCACCACCAATTACAATAACATCTTTATCTTTTGCATTTAGAGATCCATTATCAAAGTTTTCAACCTTATCTCCAAGACCTTTTTTATTTGATGCGGTCAAAAATTCCATAGCAGGATAAATGTTGTTCAAATCGCTTCCTTCAATTTCAATTTCTCTTGGTTTATAAACCCCAGTAGAAATTAAAACTGCATCGTGCTTCTCTCTCAATTCGTTTAATGATGCATCTTTTCCAACTTCAAAATTTAAAACAAACTTAATACCACCATCTTGTAAAAGCTTTGTTCTTCTTTCGACAACATGTTTTTCCAATTTAAAATTTGGTATTCCGTATATTAATAATCCACCAGCTCTATCATATCTATCGTAAATAGTTATTTGGTAACCCTTTTTTCTGAGCTGCTCGGCACAAGCCATACCTGCGGGTCCAGATCCAATGATTCCTATACTTTGAGTTAATTCCCTCTCAACTTTGATTGGCTTTACCCAACCCTTNTCCCAAGCATTGTCGGTTATAAATTTCTCAACAGATCCTATCGTTACCGTGCCATGACCAGACTGTTCGATAACACAATTNCCTTCACACAATCTATCTTGCGGACAAATTCTTCCGCAGACTTCTGGCATATTATTTGTACTTTGAGATAAATTGTAAGCCTCTTCTAATCTTCCCTCCGCTGTAAGTTTTAACCAATCTGGAATATTGTTACTTAAAGGACAGTGAACTTGGCAAAAAGGAACACCGCATTGAGAGCATCTGCTTGATTGTTCTTTCGCACCTTCATGAATGAACTCTTTATATATCTCATTAAAATCTTCTTTTCTGGAATCGGTTTTCCTTTTAGGTGGGTTCTGTTGACCTATTTCCACAAATTTGAGCATTTTTTCAGACATAGTGTGGTGGCTTATATATTATTAGACTGTTGAATTAAACGAAAAATAGGACAGTTATTATTACCTATATTTTAAAAAATTCACTGTTTTTGCTAGTTTTTTCCTGTTTTGCATACCTCATATGCATTCATGTTATTGCTTTAATTTACCCCTAATTAGTTTAGTTAAATAATTAATAATGGCGGAATTCATCGAAATTATAATTTTATCAGCAATACAAGGGATATCTGAATTTATTCCCGTGAGTTCATCTGCTCACTTATACTTAATGTCTGAAGTACAAAATTTTGAGATAAAGTCTCTTTTGACTGATGTTTCTCTTCATCTAGGATCACTATTAGCAATACTATTTTATTTTAGAGATGATTTTTTAAAATTATTCAAAGATCAAAAATTACTTAAATTATTAATTTTTGGATCTCTACCTCTAATTATAGTTGGTTTCTTTGTATTCAAAACCGGCTTAATTAATTATTTTAGAAGCATTGAAATAATAGCGTGGACTACAGTAATTTTTGCAATCTTTTTATATATTGCTGATAAATTTTCTGTAAGAAAAAAAATTGATACAGATTTAAATTTAAGGGCAATACTTGCTATTGGCATTTTTCAAGTGCTTGCATTAATTCCAGGAGTAAGTAGAGCTGGAATTGTTATTACTGCTGGTAGATTACTCAACTTTGATCGATACGATTCAGCCAAAATTTCATTTTTTCTCTCTGTACCAGCAATCGCCGGTGCAAGTTTTTTAAACTTAAAAGAATTAACTTTTTCAAATATTGAAGTAAATTTTATTGTTTTGCTTGCGGTCATCTGTTCTTTTATTTTCTCATATATCACAATTAAATATTTTTTAATTTTTGTTAAAAAATTTAGTATGAATTTTTTTGTAATTTATAGGGTTTGCTTAGGATTAGTCTTATTTTGGTTTATCTATACTTAATCGTTTAAATTCTGGCATCAATTGTGAAAGCAAAACTCCAGCAAGAATAAATAAACATCCTAAAATATTATCTATGTTTAAAATTTGATTTAGTATAATCCAAGCTGCTATTGTTGCAAAAACACCCTCTAATGAATAAATTATTGCTGCTGGTGCGGGACTAATGTTTTTTTGCGCATAAATTTGTAAAACAAAGGCAAATCCACCAGATAATACGCCTGCATAAAGAATTTCATATGTCTCGGATAAAATATTTGAAATTGTAAAAGTCTCGTAAACTAATCCAATAAAAATTGATAAAATTGATACTATTAAAGTTTGAATAAGACCAACTGTGACTGGTAAATCAAATTTTTCTACCAGTTGACCGATAAAAATAATGTGTAAACTCCAAAACAAAGCGCATATCAATACTAATATGTCTCCTTTTCTTACTGATGCGTCGTAAAAATTTGTTAGCAGATATCCTCCTACTACACACAACAAAACAGACGGCCAAACACTCCAATGAACTTTTTTTCGATAAAGGATATAAAGAACAAATGGTACTAAAGGTACATAAAAAATTGTAAAGAAAGCTGCATTAGCTACATCAGTATAAAGAAGNGCAACTTGTTGTAATGCAGAGGCTAAGAATAAAAATATACCTATAGAGATTGAGAGATATAGAAAATTTCTTCTATCTTTATTAAATTCATTAAAAAATTTATTTTTTTCAATTATTAAAAAAAAAGGAACCAGCGCAAGGAAACCAACAAAAAATCTCACTCCATTAAATGTGAAAGGNCCAATTTCATCCATCCCTGTGTCTTGTGCAATAAACGTGGTACCCCAGATTAAACAACAAACAAACGCGCTTANAAGTGATAGTCTTTTTGACATTTAGTTAATTATATTGAGAGGTTGTAGGCAAAATTTTTACCAAGGTTTTCTTTAATCTCATTACAAAATCTTGCAGCATCTGCTCCGTTAATAATTCTGTGATCATAGGATAGTGACAGCGGAAGTATAAGTTTGTCACTTTTATCTTTTTGAAATATTTTTCCAATTCCTAATATGGCTACCTCAGGTGGATTTATTATAGGTGTAAAAAATGTTCCACCTATCCCACCAAGACTAGTGATAGTTATTGAACCACCTTGAAATTCTTTTTTATCAATTTTTAAATTTCTACATTTATCACTTACTTCTTTTAATTTTTGCGATAAGTCAGATATTTTAAATTTATTGGCATCTCTTATTTTAGGAACCATAAGACCGTGTGGAGTATCTACCGCAATACCGATATGAAAATATTTTTTTAATATTATTTGATAATTTTCNTCNTCTTTTATNGATGAATTNAANATNGGATATTTCATCATACTTTTCACCAATGCCTTAATTATAAAAGCAAGTGGGGTAATTTTCTTTTGCTCACCTGTGTAACCATCCTTTAAATTTTTACGGAAGTTTTCAAGTTCAGTAACATCAGCTTCATCATGATGTGTAACATGTGGAATAGTTCTCCAAGATTCGGATAACAACGGTGCTGCAAGCCTTTTNACTCTTGGCATTTCAACAATTTCTATTTCGCCAAATTCAGAGTGATCAACTAAGTTTTTTTTAGGTTCTGGTTTTTGAGTTTCTTTTACCGGTATACTCTTTTTAGAATTTTTTATAAAATTTTTGACATCNTCCTCTGTTATTCTCCCGTTTCTTTCAGACCCTTTTAAGTTAGATATATCAGCCCCTAATTCACGTGCAAATTTTCTTACTTTTGGAGTAGCGAGTATTCTATTAATCATAATTATAATTTTGTAGGTATGGGTTTATTTTTATCAATGTTATATTTCTTAATNGCTTGTTCTGCATATTTTGAGGGGATTAATTGTTCTTTTGCTAAAACACTTAAAGCATAAGTAACGATATATTTTTTATCNACCTCAAAGAAATTTCTNAGTTTTTCTCTACTATCACTTCTTCCATATCCATCTGTTCCTAGCGAATAAAAACTTTTGTTAGTAAAAGGTCTTATTTGATCTGATGTAATTCTCATATAGTCTGATGCAGCCAATATAGGGCCTTCGGCATCTTTTAAACAATTTTCAACATATGTTTTTTTAGGTTTTTCATTTGGATTTAAAAGATTAAATCTCTCCACTTCCATNCCGTCTTTTCTTAATTCATTAAAACTTGTCACACTCCACACATCACAATCAATTTTAAAATCTTTGTCTAATATGTCTGCCGCCTGCATCATTTCTCTTAAAATAGTTCCAGATCCTAATAGTTGAATTTTTGTTTTTTTGTTTTTTGAAATTTGTTTAATTTTATACATTCCTTTTAAGATTGCTTCTTCAATATTTTTATCTTTTGGTATTGCTGGATGNGGATAATTTTCATTCATTGTTGTAATATAATAAAAAACATTTTCCTTTTTTTCATACATTCTTCTTAAACCATCTCTGAATATTACAGCTAACTCATAAGCAAAGGTTGGGTCATAGGAAACACAATTTGGTATTGTGGAAGCAAGTAGATGGCTATGTCCATCTTGATGTTGTAATCCTTCTCCAGCCAAAGTTGTTCTCCCAGATGTAGCGCCTATAAGAAATCCTCTTGCCTGACTATCACCTGCAGCCCAGGCAAAATCACCGACTCTTTGAAAACCAAACATTGAATAGAACAAATATATTGGAATCATTTCTATATCATGATTAGTGTATGATGTTCCTGCTGCTATCCAAGATGACATGGAACCAGCCTCCGTTATTCCCTCCTCTAACACCTGTCCTGATTTATCTTCCCTGTAAGATGAAAGTAGTTTCGAATCCACAGGCTCATACTTTTGACCTTCATGNGCGTAAATACCAATTTTTTGAAAAAAACCCTCCATACCAAATGTTCTAGCCTCATCAGGAATTATAGGAACTAATTTNGGTGAAACATTTTTATCTCTTAAGAGGTTTGTTAACATTCTAACTAATGCCATAGTCGTCGACATTTCTTTAGTGCCTGTTGATTGTTTCATCACATCGAAGATATCTTTTGGAGGAACTTTAATTGNTTTGGCAAAAGATGATCTTTCAGGAATGAAACCTCCAAGTTGAAGTCTTCTCTCTTTTAAATATTTTATTTCTTGTGAGTCTTCTTTTGGTCTGTAGTATTCAATATTTTTTACCTGCTCGTCAGTTAAAGGAACATCAAATCGATCTCTGTAATAAAGTAAATCGTCTACGTCCAATTTCTTTTGTTGATGGGTGGTATTAATACTTTCTCCAGATTTACCCATTCCATAACCTTTGATAGTTTTGGCAATNATCACTGTTGGACTACCTTTATTTTCTACTGCTCTATGGTAAGCTGAATACACTTTATGTGGATCATGGCCTCCTCGATTAAGCTTCCATATATCTCTATCGGTTAAGCTTGAGACCATTTCTTTTAATTCTTTGTATTTTCCAAAAAATTTGTCTCTTACATATGCGCCGCCCTTCGCCTTAAATGCTTGATACTCACCATCAACAGCTTCATTCATTCTTTTTACCAATAAACCTGTTTTATCTTTTGCTAATAATTGGTCCCAGTAAGATCCCCATATCACCTTTAACACGTTCCAACCGGCTCCTCTAAAAATTCCCTCAAGTTCCTGAATTATCTTTCCATTGCCTCTAACGGGTCCATCTAATCTTTGAAGATTGCAGTTAACCACAAATATTAGGTTGTCTAATTTTTCTCTGGATGCTAATCCAATTGCACCTAAAGACTCTGGTTCATCCATTTCCCCATCTCCTAAAAAGGCCCAAACTTTTCTATTCTCATCTTTAATCAAACCTCTATTAATTAAATATTTCATAAATCTTGCTTGGTAGATCGCTAACATTGGACCAAGACCCATTGATACAGTTGGAAACTGCCAGTAGTTCGGCATAAGCCAAGGATGAGGATAAGAAGACAAACCACCTGGTAAGACCTCCTGTCTAAAAGAGTCTAATTGTTTCTCAGTTAATCTTCCCTCTAAAAAAGATCTTGCATAAATTCCAGGAGCACTATGACCTTGGAAATATATTAAATCTCCACCAAACTTATTATTTTTTGCTCTCCAAAAATGATTCATACCAACGTCATATAATGTTGCAGCTGAAGCAAAGGTTCCTATATGACCGCCAAGATCAGGGTTTTTTTTATTAGCTCGTACAACCATAGCAGCTGCATTCCATCTAATTAAAGATCTTATTTTTCTTTCAATGTTTTGATCCCCTGGAGATTTTTTATCCTCTTCAGGAGGAATAGTATTTATGTAAGGTGTATTTCGAGATAAGACTAAATCTGAGCCTTCTTTATAAGAATGTTCAATTAATTGTTTTATTAAATATTGAGCTCTTTCTTTACCATCATTTTGAAGAACTGCAGATAAAGACTCTAGCCACTCTTTAGTTTCAGTTGGATCTANATCATTGCCATCAGATATTATTTCAATATTTCTGGTTGGTTTCTTTTTCTCTTGGCTTATAGTTTNTGTTTCAACAGGTTTTTCTTGTTCTACTCTTTGAGATTTTTCNGCGTCTACAATTATTTTTTCAGTATCTTTAGGAATATCTAAATTTTTGACTTCTTTTTTTTCAGGTTCAGGTTTTTTTTCAGANGCAGATTGAATTTCTACTAGTTTATCTCCCTTTGATACTTTATCACCAACTTTTACTAAAATTTTTAAAACATCACCCTCTTCGGTGCTTGGAACCTCTACACTTGATTTATCGCTTTCAAGAGTAACAATAGAATCGTTTTTTTGAATTTTTTGACCCTCTTTTACGAGAACTTCTATGATTTCTACGTTATCAAAATCTCCTATATCAGGTACTAGAATGTCTTTTTTCATCTATATTTTTTAAAGATCAATATTTTAACATATTTATATCTTTTTTTCGTCATCCTAAAATGAGTTAATTAGCGTATGTTAAAAATATTTATTAATTTTATTAAGAAAAAGCCTAATTATAAAAATTTGGACGCAAAAATTTGGGTGCAAAATATTATTCTAAATAAGTATTATAAATCACTTAAATATTAATCTTTTTCTATACACATCGAAATTCCCATCCCTCCTCCGATGCATAATGTTGCCAAACCTTTTTTCCCACTTATTTTTTTTAACTCATTTAAAAGTGTAACAACAATTCTTGNTCCGGAGGCACCTATCGGATGACCNAGAGCTATTGCTCCACCATTCACATTTACTTTTTCTTNTGGAATTTTTAACTCTTTAATTACAGCAATACTTTGNGCGGCGAACGCTTCATTNATTTCAATTAAGTCCAAATCTTTTACATTCCATTTTGCTATTTCAAGAGCTTTGTTTGAAGAGGGAATTGGNCCTAANCCCATCATGGATGGATCAACACCACAGGTTGCCCAAGATATAATCTTTCCTAATATTTCTAAATTATGTTTTTCAGCTAATTCTCTTNTNGTTAAAACNACTGCAGCTGCNCCATCATTAATNCCAGATGANTTTCCAGGAGTGACAGTTCCCTTTTCTTTAAAAACAGAATTTAANTTTGAAAGNTCNTTTATTGTAATNCCANTTCTTGGNTGTTCNTCNANATCNTCNTTAATNATTTCNTCATCAAATTTTTTTTTNTTTATNGCTNNATTTGCTTTNTGTTGAGACTNANGTGCAAATTCATCTTGTTCTTNTCTTGATATATTATATTTTGCAGCAACATTTTCAGCTGTAACACCCATATGATAATTATAAAAAGCATCCGTCAAACCATCTTTCATCATTTGATCATGAATTGAATTAGTCATACTTTCTTGACCACCAGCAATTATAAAGTTTGCAGAATTTGTAAGTAATGATTGATATCCGTTTACAATTGATCGTAGTCCAGATCCACATACTTGATTTATAATTATTGCAGTCTTTTCTTTTGGAATGCCAGAGTTTATAGCTGCTTGCCTTGCTGGATTTTGTCCACATGATCCTGTCAAAACTTGTCCTAATATTACCTCGTCAATTTCATCTACTTTTAACTTAGTCTTTTCAATTAAACTTTTAATTACCAACGAGCCTAGGTTATGAGCCTGCAGATCTTTATAAATACCTTTATATCTTCCTATGGCTGATCTTTTAGCAGCAACGAAAACAATNTCTTTAGAATTTTTTGACATTAATATAGAATAATTATTTATTTAAAAATTACATTATTAAATATGATTNTTTTTTATAATTNAGCGCCTGTAGCTCAACTGGATAGAGCGCTTGGCTACGGACCAGGAGGTTCTGGGTTCGACTCCTAGCAGGCGCACCAAATTATGAAAATCTCTTTACA
>FUFK010042065.1_pt1 | contig 22791 bp, 35 predicted proteins | sample 1021851 | NCBI WGS metagenome assembly FUFK01 (sample SAMEA51879418, study PRJEB19060) | metagenome
GAAAAACCACAAACACAGCAACCAACACCGAGAACATATCTTGTAAGTTCAGAACAGTTAATGGATATTATGAGATACTTAATGACTAGACCATATGGAGAAGTAGTTAAACTTATGAACTCGTTATCTGCTCTCACACCATACAATGCAGGTGGAGGGAAAGATGACGGAAAAAAATAATCTAGATAAGTACACTGGTATATTGTTTGAGTTAAAGATAGGTTTAAACAAAGACAATGCTATTGTAGTAGATTATGGTGGTAAACCTGTAGGTAAAGTTAGAGAAGCACTAAAAGGTTTTCCATACCAAGCTAATCTGTGTGCAGCAATAATTAATCATGCTAACTCAATGGGGAAGAAGATACAAGATGACATTAAACAGATTATACAAAAACTATAAAGTTTATTTAGTGCAAAAAAAAAGACACCCAGAGTAAATTCTCTGTGTGTCTTGTTGTTGCTCGCTGGGGGGAGTCTTTATGGCTCCCCTTTTTTATTTTATACTAGCAGTTCCAGGCTCTAAGTGCTTTGTTTATTCTGCTGTTAGGATCATTAGCAGTCTTAGCAGAAGTAAGTTTTTTCTTCATACCTTTCATCCTTGCACAAAAACTAGCCCTTCTTTTATTACCCACCTTTTTACTAGGGGCTTTTAGATTACCCCCAGTTGCACGATTGTAAGAATCACGACCTTTTTGATTAAGTCCACCTTTAGGATTCTTACCTTCTTTACGTTGCCATGCTGGTGATTTAGCCATTATTTTTTCCTTACTGTCATTGCTGCACGTTTAAATTGTGCAGCAGTNGGTGCACCTTTAGCACCTTTCTTTCTCATTTTACCACCACGCTTTCTTTTAGCGTGGATGTTAGCGTATAATCCTTTTCTCATTATGCTTTTTTCTTTTTACCTTTTCTAAGCATAGCAAAGTCTTTAGCTGTTAGCTTTCCGTCTTTGTCCATGTCTAGTTTTTTTCTTTTACCGACTACTTTTTTTCCTTTTTTCATCTTTTTATCTTTCATCATTTTTCCGTAATGTCCTGGCATTATGCATATCTCCTATATTTAGCTGTTTTTTTTGCAATCCCTTTCGGTTGCTTCACAAATTGTTTGCCCTTTTTTGTTCCTTTTCGNTTTGCTNTTGTCGTTGCCGCATACTCCGCAGGTGACAAGGCTTTGATAGCCTTCTCTGGTAAATATCTTTCCCCAGTCTCCGAAGACTTCTTNCCAGACTTGGTTCTCCATTTTTGTTTTCCCCATGCTTTTAAACTCCTTTGACTTTTTGCAAGTGCCATTATTTTTTTCTCCCTTTTCTTATAGCCTCTTTACCTTTTTTAAATATAGATGCTACNTTNNTTTTACCCATAACTTTTGCACGTTGCTCACCAACAGTTANTATTTGAATTTTCCTAGCAAACGGTTTAGAAATCTTTTTAANTTTCGATACTGTTTTTCTCGCATCTTCTGGCGTTGCGAACTTGATCTTAACAGTGTCTCTAGGGTTTTCGTCTGTATAAAGTCTCCTACCATACTTCTTNCCAGGNTGTTTACCTGTTCCCTTTTTTGGCTCTGCCATAAGATTTCATTTCCTTAATATGTTTTTCAATAACTTTACTTTGTTTTTTATGTAAAGCAGATGCTTTCTTTAATGCTTTAGCAACTTTTTTAATTTTCTTTACCATGTCTATACTTATCTCTCCAATAATTTTTTCTTTGTAGTAATCTAATATTATATTCTATAGTATCAATACCTAATAATTTTTTAATAAAAGCTATCATTATTTATATCCCCCACCTGCNGCTTTNTATCTTTTAGCTAACATCTGGGCTTTTCTTGCNNNCCATTGNCCAGGTTTACCACCCTTTGATCCAGCCATGATAGAGTTAAACATTCTCTTTCTCATNCCAGGTTTAGTATANTTNCCTGCTTTATTTACTGTGCTTTTCTTCTTNGCCATTTTTNATCTCCTTNTAATCGTAATCATAACTGCCTTCTTCATTNTCATCAGTTATCCATTTTGATGTGTCTTCCACAGACCATATTCTAGTATTAACTAATCTATGTATAAGAGGTTTGCTAGGGTCAGCTGCCATAGAAGGATCAAAGATCCTTAGTCTATTGTTGGGTTGGATTGCGTAGTTGCCATCGTCTAATTCTATTACATGTCCACATTTATGTTGGTCTGGTTTTTCTGCATAACCAAAATCTAATTCGTTATAATCACCAGCACACCAATCAATTGTAAATAAATATGTACCTTCTCTTTGCTTTCTTCTACGAGAAGTGTATAACATTTTACAACCTTGCAGTTGATAAAATCTAGTTACACTTACGTTATAACTAAATGAGTCCCATAACATTAATTCATTTAGTGGTAATTCTTTTACACCAGGTTTTTTACAAAATGCTGATATAGGTGCTCTCCACCAGATACCACCATCTGTCATCATGTAATGAAATAAAGGAACTTGTTTTGGTATAGAAGTAAATCCAAATACTACACATTCAAAGTATTTATCATGAGAATCTTTTTGATCTCTTAGATAATTACCTCTTACATAACATTCTATAACTGGAATATTAGCATTTAAATACATGTTTAATCCTCAATTTTTTTTATATTATATTTTTTTCTATTATATATTTTTTTACTATTTAATCTGTGTTGCCTAAATCTTGCATCTCTTAACATTTTTGCAAAATTATTCAGATAAGATAATCTTTTTAATACTCTTTTCACCTAAATAAATCTCTGTTTCTGCTTTACCTTGCCAGCATTTGTAAGATACCGATTCAGAATACTGACGTTCTGCCACACGTTTTGCACGAAGACATGATGCCATAGAATCCTGTATTCTATGCTCCTTGATTTCTCCATTTATAAACATTAATAATCCTACCACAGATTCTATCATTGACCATTACCATTGTATTTAATTTCTCTGTTTGCATCTTTTAATTTTTCAATATCTTCTAAAACTTTATCCATTTGTTTTCTTAAAAATTCTATATTGACTTTGTTTAGTGCCATATCTTCAACGTGTTTGTTAATCTTATCAGTGGTCTTATAAAGATCCTCGATCATCATGAATTGCTCAGAATCCGCAGGAAGTGATCCAAGTTGGCCCCGTGGCCATTTTATTCTAAACTCTGTATTTTCGTTTAAGTCTTTTTCCATTATCTGTATACGAGTGTCTGCAATGTTTAAACGTTCTAAAATTTGAAAGTAACCCATTGTTCCAAGTGCTACAATAATTATCAAACTAGCAACTGTCTTCATTGGCATTTGCACTGCTGCTTCTTCAGATATATTTAAAGGTTTTTTACTCATCTTCTTTTCTTTCTACCCATGTAATAATCTCCAGGTTCATAGTTCCATTTTTTACCGTGATGTCCTCTAAGATCAGCATAACTCATTCTTATTTTAACAATAATTTTTTTTAACCATAAACTCATGTATTTTCTTCATCCATATTTTCTAAACAAACAAACTTAACATATATTTGATTTTCATTTATATTTTCTAATTCGGATGCTTGTAAAAATTCTATAGATTGTTCATAGCCTGCAACCATACAGTCACCCCAACTACTATACTGTAGGCCAGTATGCATTGGTGGCATGCAAGTTGATTGTATTGCTGAACATAAAATAAGTATTAGAGATAACTTCATTTCTGCCAGCTAAAAAGCCAAGCAGCAAATCTATCCCAAAGATTTTTTATTTTATCTTTTATCTTTTTGATCATGATCTTCCTCTATCTTGTTAAGTTTATTTTCTAATTCTTTAATTTTTTTATTTGCTTTTTCTAAATCTTCATTAGTATGTTCTAATTTTTGCAAACATCTTTTGTTAGCTGAATCTTTAGATTTACCAGCATCTTGTAATTCTGCTACCTCTTGTCGAAGTATACGAATCTGTTCTTTGTATTCGTTTATCAGTTCAAAACTGTTTTCAGACATTTATTTTTTTCCGTTACGGAAAATCTGTGTACCTTTTATACCAAAAATACTAGCAACAACTAAAATCCAAAGATTGGTAAACCAACTTGGAAGTGTTGAAAAGTATTCAAAAAATAATTTTACCTTGTCCATAGCAGTTGGGTCATCCGATATGACTGCCCAAGCAAGCACAACGATAGGAGCCGAGAGAATAAGTAAAACGAATTCGTCTTTCCAGTCCGATTGTCTTGCCTCTAGTAATTTACCCTGATAGGCCTCTTCACCCCTAGCCATACGTTCAGCATGCATAAGTTGTGCATCTGACATAGCCATCTTCGTTTTTTGACGGTTAGCATATATTTTACCGCCAGCCTGTAATGCTATTTTTGCTAAACTAAACCAAGCCATTTTCCTCCAACCATTTAGGTACATCAAATGATGGACATTTCTTTTTGTCATCTACTTGATAGTGCCCTATTATCTTTTCTATATTGTATTTATCTTTTAGTTTTATTAATATACTTTTTAGTGTTTCAAATTGTTCTGGTAGAAAATTATTTTCCCATCCCATATCAACTGTTCCTCCACCAACTAATGCTACACCTATTGATGTACCATTAACTTGTACTGCATGAGCACCTGTGACATCTTCATCTCTTCCAACTTGCAGTGTGCCATCTCGTTTAATTAAATAGTGATACCCTATAGTATCAAAGCCACGATTTTTGTGCCATTGTGTAACTTTTTCTACACCAAAATCCATATCTGCTGGAGTTTGTGTGCAATGTATTACTATTATATCAGTTTTCTGTCTTTTGTCCATTAGTAAAATAGTCCTATTAGTGTTAGTATTGTCGCCCCTAGCCCGCCCAGTATTGCATACAGTAGCTTATCTACCTTTCCATGCAACTTATCCACATCTTGATGTAAGTGTTTAAGATGATTATTTTTTATTGAAGAGACCTCTCTCTTTAATCCTGTGATATATCCGTAGATGGATATCAAATGTTCGCTAGTTGTTTTGGGTTGTTTAGCCATTATTTATTTTTTTTATTAAAGAACTCTTGCATATATTCTAATGTGCTTTCTTTATCTTTTTTCTTTTGTTCTTTTTCTTTTTTAAATTTAGGACTTGCGACAACTGTCTTCTGCCCTATTAAATTTTCAAATACATGATCTAAATCTTGTAAAGCTAACTGCTCTATTACAGTTTGAATCATAGCATTTTCTTTTTCTAATATATCTTCTATTTTATTTGCTTTATCTATAGCTGACATATTAGGCATTCTTTCATACGCTGATCTTGCATCTCTTGCTTCATTTAATAGTTGTGCAACTTTTCCTAAGATAGGACTTAAGTCACTAAGCATAGTTACTTCATCAGATTGAAACTTACCAGTCTCTTGAAATTTCTTTTTATCTTTTATAAATTTTTCAAAAAGATCTAATTTAGTTGTTATACGTCTTTTATCACTAATAGTGCTTAAATCTAGTTTTGAATATTTTTTTGCCTTAGAATATAAATCATAAAAATCTTTATGATATTTTGTATTCTTTAGTGGTGTCTCTACTCTAAATCTTCTTGTAACTATTGATAATGGGTTCTCAACTATTCTAGCTTCATCTAATCTTCTTTCAGGTTTTGGACCTCTAATATCTTTCATTGTACTTTCATACAACATATGTTCAGCTACATCAGGTATATATTGTAACATACCTGCAAAGTAAGCTCTTATTAAATAATCTACAGTTATTGGACTAATTGCATAGTCAACTTCTTTACCATCAGCTGCTATAGTGCCTTTTAAATTAGCAGTTAAGTTAGCAATTTTTTCAGCTATAACCCTAGTGCCACCATGTTTTCTCATTTTATTTAAATTGGTGACAGAATAAAAACTTTCTACAGGTCTACCAGTGTAAAAATTATAACCAATCATTAATTCTAATAAAGGATTAACTGGAGTTGGTAATGCAACACTAGGTAAAATATTCATTAAAGAACTAAGAAAATANTTTTGAGTTAAATANCTACTTTTCTTNTCTANACCTTCTTGTATTCCTATAAANANATTACCTGCAAAACCAAANTCATATGGTTTAGGNACTGCAAAAAATCCTGTGCCTTTACCTTCTGGNCCTGTNATATTTANTTTTGGTANTTTANTTTCAGGATCAATATCAANAGAAAAATCTGGAANTAAATAATTTANTTGTTTAATTCTAGGATCTAACTGATTATATTCATCATANTCTTTATTTAAATTATGTAATAATAAATCTGGTAATACNACTGTTGCAAGTATTAACGGNACTGCTCTTTTAGGTTGTTCNACTANAACTCTTCCACCTCTATATAAACCTTGAATACCAGCATTAAAAAACATAGTATTTCTAGACCATGTATTTAACCAAACACTAGAACCTTTCATACCAAAATCAGTTGCAACTTCTCTACCTGCAAATGCTGCACCCATATCACTAAACCCAGCTTTCTTTGCTAGATTATATTCTGCAAATCTTGTACCATATTCAACCTTTGAAACAAAATCTTTATATCCAGCCCAACCTGCACCTAATGTTTTACCATATATTTTACTTAAACTATTAACATAAAATCTACTTAGATCACTTTTACCATATTCTAGTATATTATCTGTTGCAGATTTTAATGCTTTTTCTGCATCTATTCTAGATGAATAACCCATTCCTGATACATGAGCTTGTCTATATACATCTGTTAATCTGTATGCATCAACTACACCTTTTGCTGTGCTTGCTACAGGTATAAATCCAGGACCTATAGCATTTGATCCTAATTTAGAAGCTGTTATTCCAAACGCTGAATTTATTACACCTGATAATGTATCTCTTATAGCATTGAATGCAATAAATGGTGGTGAGTAAGTTATAGCTCTAGATGCTAATCTAGTATACTTTGCAAAAAATCCTGTTTGTAAAAAATTTACTACATTACTAACATTATCACCAATACTTTGATACGCAGCTACAAAATTTTTATCTACAATTTCATAATACTCTGGTTTACCTTTTCTATAAACAATATCTAAAACATTTTCAGATCCAATTTTTTTAACTGTCCCTGCAAATGCTGCTATATCAACTGTATCTTTATCATTTAATGTTTTTCCTATTACTCTTAAGCCACCTCTTTCTAATGCTTTTATTGCACTATCAGTAATAGCAGATACTTGCTCAACACTAGGTGTTACTTTTTTAAATAAAGTATTACCATCTAAATCCTGTACTTCTATTAAATCACCTTTTTTATTGAATCTACCTTTTAATTTACCATTTCTAACAGCACGACTAAACATATCATATAAAGATATTTTAGCAACATTTCTATCTGCTGCTGCTACGTTTTTATATACATAATTTACTATATTATCGTATATATTAAGTTCACCTTCTAATTTTTGTTGTGCAAATCTTTTTCTAGCAGATGCACCTATAGGTGACATTTTAACAGTTTGCTCTTGAATACTTTTAAATAAACTTTTTTGATTTGTTCTATATAAAGGTACAAAGACTGGATTAGCTTCTAAAAAATCTCTAGCCATTTGTGGACTAATTACTTCTGCATCAATTAGATCTCTTAATGCATCATCAGTAAATAATTTTAATTGTCGTAGGCCTAATTTGTAATCACCTTTTCTAGTTAGATCTTCTTTATACTTTGCTTTGTATGCTGCTGGTGACATCTCACCAAAGTCTATTAATTGTTCTACTTCTTTATCTGTATAAGGTAAACCTTTTGATTTTCTACCTTTCTTCTTATTGTAATTTACAATAGCTCTTTGCCTTTTTGCTCCAGCATATTGTAAAAAAATAGGTATTTCTCCTGTCTCATCAAATGGTTTTAAAACTTGATTTAATCCTGGTTGTCCTGTTTTTTGTGGACTCATNTTTGCTGAATATAATGCAGGTCTTCTNTAGTAACCACTCATAATATATTCATTAGCTTTTGTTGCACTAGCAGCTGTAAGTCTTAACATAAAGTAAGGATTACTTATTGGGTCTTGAAATTTTTTAGCTACTCTACCACGTTTATCTAATATTTTTTTTGGTAATTTACCACGATCATAATATGCTTTTTTTAAATCAGCAACTGATCCACCTATACCTTCAAACTCTTCTTGTAAAACTTTAAAATAATCATGCTGGTCAACTAGCTTTGTTTTATATAAACTTACTCTACTNTTTGGATTAGCTGGTGCATTTAAACCTTCATCATTTGCTTTTGATGTTTTTGTAATAGTATTCTCTAAAGTTTTAGGTAATTTAATTTTATTTCTATTTATATTTTCTAATACGACTTTTGTACCATAACCAGTTCCTGCTGAAACAAAGAATCCAAATCCAGCACCTGCAACAGCAACAAGCCCTGTTCTCATAGGGTCATAATTATTTATTAAATTAATTTCTTTTTCAGTAGTCTGTGCTGCTATATCTGATATTGCTAATCCTGTTGCATCTACTCCAGCAATTGCAGCAGAAGCTGTTAGTAATTTTTTTCTACCTAACTTAGTTGCTCTTTTAGATAGCTCTTCATTTTTTAATATTAAATCTTTTGCAGTTAATTTTTTACCTTTCTGTTTAGCTGCTTGTTTTAATCCTTCTTGAATTACTTTCTGTCCAGTTTTTCTAGCAACAAAACCACCAACACCACCACCAATAACATTTAAAGGATCTAACAAAGCATAACCTAAGTTAGACATAAAACCTTTAAATCCCCTACCACCTTCTTCATAAAAGTTTGGTAGATTATGCCAGTAATTTATTAGATAAGATAAATTTTGTTTTTGTCTTTCTGGTACATTTGAAGTAAAGTTTAAACTTAAATCACCGCTTATAGCACCTAAAGTATTTGATTGTCTAAATGTTGAATCAGAAATATACTCATTGATAGCATCTTCATCAGACTCAAACTTTGAACCTTTTTTATAAAAATAATAATCTTTGATAACTCTTGCTAATGCTTTATCTTCATAGATATTATCAAAAGTATATTTAACATTATTACCTCTTTTATCTATAGGTATAGCTGCTTTCTCTGTGGTTGACCCACCTTCTGTTCTTGGAACAGGATCTTTACCCTCAAAGATTTTATACAAATCTTCTTGAAGATCAATAGCTGACATTTTTATCTGCCTCTTGCGTTATTTTTATTATATGCAAATGTAACTGCTTCTCGTAAATCTTTTATCTGTCTCATTTGGTCTATTTGGATCTGATGGATGCTAATTGTATTTGTGGTATTGATTTTAAGTAATAAGAAATTAAATCATCATTACCTGTAAATTGTTCAGCTTTATCTGCTAAGTAAAGTACAATTTTAGTTGCTTGATCTGCATTCATTATTGTTTGATCACCTGAATTAGCTGCAAATTCTTCTGCAGCAGTAACTAATTTATCTTGAACACCAATAGCTGTGCCCTCTATAGGACCAAATGCCCCTTGTGGTGCTTTTGTATAATTTGTAAAATTACCTGATAAAAAATCACCTACATTTGTTTGTAAATAATTTCTAGCAAATCTTATTGCACTTGCTACGTTTCCGCTACCATCAGCCTCTTTAAATCTATATAAGTTATTAACTGCAACTTCTTTTACAGCATTAACTTCATCTTGTCTTTGTGCACCAGGTTGTAATAATAATGTTTGAGAATTTGCATCAAAAACAGAATCAACTTGTAATTGTTGTGCTATCTCTGTATTTAATTCATTAGTGCTATATTTAGGTATGGCTGGTAAGAATAAAGGTATTGAATCTGCTACAGTTGCAGCTGCTTCCATAGTTTGCCCTGTTTTAACATCAAAGATACTTTGTCTATCTGATACTGGAACCATTTCTGGAGTTCTTTCTTCTGTAGCTGTTTCAAGTTTACCTCGTGCAGCAATAGTATCTGATGGTTTTAATCTATCACCAAATAGCATTCCTTTAATTCCTTCTTTAGGTGCACCAGGCGATACTAATAAATCTCTAACATTAGCTCTATCTGCAAATATTGAGTTTATTCTAGATTCTCTTTCTTCAACAGATTGTTCTCTCATGTTTGTTAAAGAGTTTGCACCAAATACTGATTTAAAATCTTGATCAGACATTTTAGTTTCAAGTTTATTTCTAAAACTTTTTTCAGTATCTTGTGTAGAGTTAATAAATTTATCTATTCTAGCAAATGCATTATCAATATTTCCATCCTCATAGTAACCATAGTTATCAAAGGCTTCTGCTATTTTTTCACCGTATCTATTAGTAACAGCTTGTTTAACTTTTTTAATTTTATTTAATTCTGCTTTTTGTAAAGGTATNTCTACTTCATATAATTTTTTTCTTACACCATCAATTATATCACCTTTTAATTTATCTGATGCATCTTCATCAGCTAAATACTGTTCACCTGCTCCTAATAAAACATTTACTAGTGGATTAACCATTATTCCTCCTTCATTTCTGGTTTAGACATTAAACCTTCATTTTGTGATTCTATTACTGGAGATTGTTCAACAACTTCTTCTATTCTTTCATTTGCTTCTTTTAATGTTAACATATCTCTAACAGTTGTATTTTTAGTTTCTAATTCATCAATTGAAATAACTAATTTACTTACACCTGCTCTAATACCTATTGCTGCTAGCATTTTCATTAATGGTTCAATAGTTANAAATCCTACATCAGGAGTAAACTCTCCTTCTGCAAAACCTGTAAAAGTTAATATTCGTGCTAATGCTTCTACTGGTATTCCTGACTCCATCATTACAATCATTTCTTCTGCAACTTCTGGATCAGTAAGTCTATTCCAAAATTTATCTAATGCTTCTTCAGGTGTTGTAGTTTTTGGTGGATGTTCCCAAGGATAATTACCTGGTTCATCTGTTAATGACTGACCTGCTATAGGTGCATCAAATGGATTGTATTGTGGTTCTTGTATATTATCGTTTAATAATTTTGCCATTATTTTTTACCTAGTGATGCATAATATCTTGCAACTGCAAACTTACGCATTCTTGAATTCCATTCACCTAATTTATCTTCAAAGGTTGTTGCTCTTCCTATTGATTGAACTCTTCCAGCCATTCTAGGTGACATCATTCCAGTAGAAACTTTTGCNCCACTAAAACGTTGATATCCTGTTTTTAACATACTTAAACTATCTAAATAATTTTTATATGCAGCTCTTGAATTTTGATATCCCGCATCATCTCCTTTAAATAATTTTTTTAAAAAACCTTTAACACCTTTTGATTTATGTACTTTAGATTTTGGAAGATCTATTTCAACATCACCTGGATTTGGTAGCCTAGGTATTTCTTCACCCTCTGAATAATTTATTGCCATATTTGCAAATGATCCTGTATTTTCTGCAGCATTTGTAAATAAATTTTTTAATTTAGTTATCATTTATTCTCCTATTTAAATTTAGAAAATACTTGCATTCCAAACTGTCCTAACATTCCATATAGTGCAGCTTTCTGTGCATTGTTTTGTATATCTAAACTTGTTGTTCTTTCTAGTGCAGCNACAGCTAAATTATGATTTCTATTATTTTCATTTTCTGATGAAGTATTAACCCAAGATGCTTCATCTCTCCATTGTTGCCATAGTGCAGATAATGCATAGTTACTTAAGTTTAATAAATTTTCTGCATTAGTTTGATTTGCAGCATTAACAGCAGAAGTATTAGCAGTATTAATTTGTCTTCTCCAAGTAACATTAGATTGATCTATAACTCTTTGATTCTCTGTATTAAATCTTTGTCTTTGATCTTCTAGTGTTGCATTAAATTGTGAGATAGCTGCATTTCTTTGTGCGTTAGCATCTGCTATTGCCGTAGCATTTTTAGCATTTAACGCTGAAACTTTATTTAACTCAGCACTATTAAACTGATTCATAGCATCAAGTCTTTTTGCATTTTGTTCTTGAATCGTACTATTTAAACTATTATAAAATTGATTAACTTGATTTTGACTTGTTGCATTAAATTGTAGTGCTGCGTTTCTAGCTGCATTATCAGTTAATAATACTTGTTGTCTTGATTGTAAATTTTGTAAATTAGCTTGCTGATTATTAGATAGATTAGCCATATCCATTTGTAGATATGCTTGTGCATTTGTTACAGCAGCTTGTTGGTTGTTAGCTAAGTTTTGAAATATAACTTGTTTGTATGTGTTTGCATCAGCCTGTGCTATAGGTATTGATGACTGTAATATACCTTCTGCTAATGCTTCAGCTAACATTGTAGAAGAACCTAATCCTCTAGCTTGCATAGTTGCTTTTGCAGCTTCAGCAGCTCCTCTAGCAAATGCAGGTAATGGTGTACCTTGTTGTAATGATTGTTGTATATCAGTAGAGATATTTTCTAATTGTCCTTGTACTGTTGCTCTAGGATCTAAATTAGCTAATGATTGTGTAGCTGCAGTCATAGGAGCTGTAACAGTTCCCTGTGCTGCCTGCATTTGAGATGCAGTACCAATCGTTGCAGGAGTTACTTGTCCAGCTGTTGCAGGTGTTACTGTAGATACAGCTGTAGGTGTAGCCCCAGTTACCCCAGCAGCAGTGGGTGCAGCAGCAGCCGCACTTTGTGCAGCAACTGTCCCTGTTACACCTGGTGTAGTTAATAATTCATTAGTTTGTACGTTTTGTACTTGAGGTGTAATACTAGTACCTTGAGGTAAACTAGGTTGTGTTAATAAACTATCTATTAAACTAACAGCTTTTTTACTGCTAGTTTGTTGAGTTTGTGAAGGTGTTAATGCACCTGGTTGTAATGTTGTTGCCATTATCTTCCCTGTCGATTATATTTTTTTTGCATTCTTTTTTCTGATTTGTTTAATCTTTTTTTATGTCTTCTTGGTCTTTTTCTAGGTTTAGGTCTTGGTGTAAAATTGAGGAATTTTATTCTTGCCATTATCTTTTAAACCAAGATGGTAATCCTAAGTGTGGTCTTTTATCAAACATGTTATCTCGTGATCCTTTAGTTTTACGATTATTATAATGTAAAAATACTTGTATGCATTGTTTACCTTTAAATTTTTCTCTCCAATGTTCTAATTCACAACCAGAGTAAACTAACATATCTCCTTGTTTTAAATCTACTTTAATACCTTTCTTACCAGTTTCTCCTGATGGTTCTAAATATATAGGCCAGTCATCGCCACCTAAATTCATAGTAGTAGATATTTCACAACTAAATCTATCTTTATGTCTTTTTAATTCATCACCTTTTTTATATATTCTTGCATATGTATATGCTGGATATAATTTTAATCCTGTTGCTTTTTCCATACTAGGTTGGCATTTAAGCAATAATGTTTCCATAGCCATATTAGAATACTGTGAATATGTATCTGGTATCTGTTCATTTTTACCTTCATAGTACCCAAGTATAGTTTCAAAAGGTGAAAAGTATCTAGCAGCTCTACATGTATCATATACTTGTTTTTGCATACTAAAATAATTTGCAATAAAAGATGCAAGATCTTTCGATATGGCTTGTCGTATAACTGTATATTTATTTTTCTTAAACGACATCTTTAGCCATCTCTTTTGGAATAGCTGTAATATTCCAATGTATAAATCTAAATGGTTCTATACCATGATCAACAGCATACTCATGTTCTAGGTAACCTGGAAATATAATTAATGTTCCAGGTTTAGGTCTCATATGAAATTGCTCATGACCACCCCATACACCTTTTAAATTTGGTTTCATTTTTAATTTTGTACATCGTGCACCAGTCTTTGGTTCATGAAATACAGGATAAGAAGTTTTATCACTACATTTTAAAAAATAAAAACCTGATACATGTTGATTCCAATGTATATGTGCAGAGTGATGCCCACCACCTTTTTTAGCAAACTCTTGTACCCATAATTCACTAAACATAGTTTGATATTGTGACATATCATAACCTTGGTGATCTAAATACTCCCAAGACTTTTGACCAACGTAATTTCTAAAATCTAAAAAATCATTGTCAGCTGTAAGTGGTGTTGAATGATATGATCTTCCAAAATCACCAAATTCTTTTATATATTTTTTTTCTCTATTTCTAGCTTCTTTAATATATTTATTGCTAGCTTTATTTAACGATTTAACAAACTCTGGTTTTTCTTCACTCCAAATAGTTGTGCTAAAATAATTATTTATGTACATTATCTAAACGGCCTCCCTATATTCCATACGACTAATGAGTATCGTGTGCCTGATGTTACGGGTTTTACTCTATGCCAAACGAACGAGGGAAATATTATTATTGATCCTTTGGATAAAATTTCTTTACATTGTATTCTATGTTTTGATTCATCTCTCATGTGTGGATCATAATTTCTAAAATCAAATTCTAATTCACCACCTTTATATTCTGATCCATCTGTTAACTGACATGTCATTGATAGTTTTCTTATCATACCATGATCTACTGCACCTGGTCTATCATAAGGTTTATCCCAACTATCACAGTGCCAATCATAATATTGATTTAATTTGTATTTTGTAAACTGGCAAGATTCAGATCTATTCCATTCAAAATTCCAACCAGCCTGTCTGTTTGCCTCATGCACATATGGATGTAATTCTTTATATATCCAAGCATCATTTAACCAAACTAAATCAGAGTTTCTTTTTTTTTTTAAATCTAATACTTCTTGTTTGTTTAATTTTTTGCCACTAAATCCACCAGTTCTTGCCATCTCTTCTTTTTGCTGTAATGCATATTGTATTACATCATCACAAAATTTTGATGTTAATGCAGATTTAAAATACCAATAATAATTAGATATATTCATATGTTATTGTTTGAATAAAATTCAAACTATCCCTTTGTGTATTTGTTATATAATACATACATGTTGAGGGAAACATAATAAATTTATTATCTTTTAATTCAATATCCCAGCTTCTACCTTTACGTCTATTATCTTCATAATGTATTCTAATATTACAATTATTAACCTTAACTCCATAAAGAAAAGTAAAGTCTGGTGAGTTTCTAAGATCTACTGGATCAATATTTAGTAATGGAATACTAATCTCATTTGGTTTATAAATATTACCCCAAGTAGACTTATTTATTAAAGTTTGTCCATAGTTAAGACTAAAATGATCTCTCATATAAGTATTAAGCATATCCCAGTTTCTTGAAAATGGAAAAGGTGAATCTGTAATATCAGATTGTAAAATATCCGTGCTTAATTTATCTCGATCTATTTCAAAATTTTTTGGCATAGCAATGTCACCATGATACAATGCTATTTCCGACAATGTATTTTTGTTCATATACCTATCTATTATACACTCCTATTATAAAAAGTCAATGTTTTTGAGAGGTATATTTTATTATGCGTTTGAATCTGATAAATCCCAAGACTGATTATCCTCGTTCCAAGAATAACGCCAGTCATGAGTATTAGCTTCATTTTGTTCTTGTTGTTCTTCAGTTAATGCTGGTGCATCACCAATTGGTGATTGCCATCTAGCATCTGCTGTATTTTTTACCCAAGATGCATACGGTTTTTTAGGCCAAAAGATATTAGTATCTTCGTCCCAAGAATAACCTATACCAGCGTAATTTCCTCTAAATGCTTTAGAGTCATCACCTGAATTATGTTTATTATTGTATGTATTGTAAGAAGTCTGGATCCACATTTGTGCAGGCCAATTATTGTGCCTTTCCAAATACTGTTGACCAACAGCTTCATCTTCAATACCATCAGCATTAAGCATNTCTTTGTTATCAAGTGTTAGCACTTGAATAACTTTACCGTTAGCTCCTAGTTTTGCAAAATGTGCCATGTTTGTTTTCTCCTATTTATTTATTATTGAAATTTATANCTTATNATTACTATNCCNGAACCACCAGCTGAACCAGTGTTATTACCACTGTCACTATAACCATTACCTGCACCACCTCCACCGCCTGTATTGGCTGTTCCTGCTGATGAGGCTGGGCCAGGTTGACTTGCTCCATTACCACCACCTCCAGTTCCACCTTCACCTCCTGCTGGAATACTACCTCCACCACCAGAGCCACCGCCTCCTGCAAAAGTTGTTGCTGAACCATTAATACTTGTTGTTGCTCCATCTCCACCATCACCCATTGTTGGTTGTGATGGATTTCCTGCACCATCAAATCCTGATTGAGTAGCTCCTCCACCACCACCACCTGGTCCACTGTGATTACTAGTTCCACTTCCTCCAGGATTTCCTTGCGGAGGACTAACGGGAGGTGTATTTCCTGCTCCTCCACTGTTATTTCCATCTCTTGATCCACCACCAGAACCACCATTTTTTCCTGCTGCATTTGAAGGTCCAGGATTTCCTGCACCTCCTCCTCCTGCTGCTGTAATAGTTGAAGATCCTGCAAAAACTGAATTACTTCCATTTGATATTGGTGTGCATCCTGAATTACTTACAGCTGATCCAGCACCTACTGTAACTGGATAACCTGTTGCTGTTACTGGTAAACCATCAGGTGCTACTAATGGTGAAGCTGAATAAGAATCAAAAGCTGGTGCTCTACCTTCTCTAAATCCTCCTGCTCCACCTCCACCACCTCTGTCAAAACCACCAGCTGAACCACCTCCTACTACTACATAAGATATTTTATTTGATCCACTTGGTCCACCTGCACAAGTAACTGTAAATGTTCCAGGTCCTGTAAAAGTATGAATTTTAAAGTTTCCACAAGTGGTTATAGTTCCGCCTGTTGCTGCTATAAATTGTGCTTGAGATCCTGCATCGTTATTTCCATCATTAACTACTAACCAGCCTTTAGTATCATCTGCATAAACTAAAGTAAGTGATTCACCCTCTGTGTTAACTTTTAAATCTAAAGTAGCATCACCATTAATTTTTTGAGAACCATTAGGTGTAATTGTTAAAGCATTAGAATCAAAATTTTCTGCATAATCTTTAAAAGCTACGATAGAACCTGCAGTCCCTGCTGGTAAAGTTACAGTAATAGCATTAGATGAAGTATCTACAAAATAACCCTCACCATTTACTGCCGTAAAAGTAGCAGCTGTTTTGATTGATGTTTGCCAATTAACAGTTCCTGTACGACCAAAACCTGTTTGTGTTCCATTGTTTGTTATTGTTACACCAGCAGGAATAGTAAACGTATCTCCACTATCTCCAAGTGTAGTTGTTCCGCATGCTGTTTTTGGACTAATTTTATTTACTTTTAATTCACTCATATGTTACCTATTAAAATCTATACCTTTTTATTTACTTTTATTGTAATCATAATTAACTACTTTGGAATTGATACCTTATCATAACTATGCCTGAACCACCATTAGCTACTGGAGCACCACCTCCACCACCTGTATTTGCAGTTCCTGCTGTTTCTGATCTTAATGGAGTTGGAGAAGCTGGACCAGATGGATTTCCATCAGCCCCTCTACCATATCCACCACCTCCTATTGGTGCTGAATTTCTAGGACCATTATCTGCTGGATAACAGCCTGGTGTAGTGTTTCCAAAACCACTATAACCGTTGGCAGAGTTTCCGCCACCACCACCAGCATACCATCTTGCAGGACTTGGTCCACAAACACCATAACTTGGAGCTGTAGGTCCAACAAAAGCTGGATTTACAAAAGTACCTGAACCACCTTTTCCGCTTCCACCATAATTTCCTGGATGCCCTGCTCCTGTTGTATTAACGCTTCCTATATTTAAAGCACCTCCACCACCTGATCCAGCTGCACCTCCATTTATTGGACCACCAGGACCACCAGGTTGACCTTGTGGAGGACTTACTGGAGGAGTGTTACCTGTTCCACCACTACCACCAGTTGGTGAACCATTACCACCACCAGATCCACCAGCTGCTGCTGTGCATCCTGGTCCACCTCCTCCGCCACCACCCGCTGATGTTATCGTTGAAAAAATTGAATTTGAACCACAACCTCCCACAGGAGTTGCACCCGTTCCTCCCGCACCTACTGTAATTGGTATACCTCCAAGGTTTACTGGTACTGCACTTCCACCCTCAACACTTGGACTACAACTTAAAGGAGTAAAATGTCTAAAACCACCTGCACCACCNCCACCATAAGAACCTGCACCTGCTCCACCAGCAATTACTAAATATTCTGCAACAGCTAAATCACCTGCTCCAGCTGAAACACAAAATGTCCCTGGACTTGTAAAAACGTGAGTTTTAAAATTACCACAAGTAAGAACAGCATTTCCACCTGTTGCTGTAATGTAAGCTGGTGCTCTTTCATTAGATGTTGAATCTTGAATGTTGAGCCAACCTTGTGTGTCATCAACATATATAAATGTAACTGATTGACCTGGAGTGTCTAAAGTTGCATTCCCAGTAGATCCCCCAATTTTTTGAGATCCGTTTGGAGTTACAGTTAAAGCATTTGTTGCAAAAGTTCCCGCATAATCTGCAAGTGATACTATTGCTCCAGCAGTGCCTGCTGGTAAGTTACAAGTAAAAGCACCACCTGATGTATTACAGAAAAACCCATCTCCAGACACAGCAGTAAAAGTTGCTGTCTTTGGAGTTGTATCCCAATCAACAGTGCCAGTTCTACCAAAGCCTGATTGTGATGCACCTGATGCTAAAGTAATAGTATCACCTGAAGCACCTAAAGTTATTGTTGTGCCAGATTGACTAATTAAATTTCCACCATCTGATGCTTGTAAATTATCTGCACCTGTTCTAACTCCATCGGAAGCAGCTCCAACAGTTACTGTTGTACCACATTTATTGATGATGTTCGAATCATCTGAAACTTTACTTATATTATCTACTTTAATTTTACTTGTCATATGTTACCTATTGAAATCTATATTTTATTATTACTATACCTGATCCTCCATTACCACCATTAGCGGTAGAAACTCTACCAGAACCACCACCTCCACCACCAGTATTAGCTCCACCTGCACCTCCAGCTCTTGTAGGAACTACACCAGAAGCACCATTATTTAAACCTGCACCTCCAGCTCCGACAGATGGGGAAGAACTTGGTGGACTTCCGCCACCGCCTCCGCCTCCAATTCCACCAGCTCCAGCAGTTCCACAATTGGTTCCACCACCTCCGCCACCACCCCAAGAATAACCTCCTCCACAAATATTATTTGGCACTCCAGCTCCTCCTGCACCTGCTAGACTAGGAGTACACGGACTAGTTCCATTTGCACCTGCACCTGCACCTCCACCAGCTAAATTACCTGGTCCAGGATTTCCAGGGCTAGAAGTGTTTCTAGCTGTTCCACCAGTATTTCCTCCACTTATTGTATAACCAGAAATCGCTGGGTGAGATACTCCAGTTACTCCATTTGCCGCTGCAGCACCAGGTCCAGAGTCGCTTACTCCAGCTCCACCACCACCATTTGAATATGTTCCTGGAATTGTGCCTGGTGTGCAAGAACCTTTACCACCACTTCCTGCTCTCATTGTATTTCCAAAAAATGTTACAGCAGTACCAGTTGCACCATCACCACTTGGATCAGGATAAGCATCGCCACCAGCTCCTCCTGCACCAATTACTATGGGATAACCTTGAACTGAAACAGGGACTGCAGGGTTATGACCAACAGCACCTGCACCACCTCCGCCACCGTTATCNCCTCCGCCTCCACCACCAGCACCGACTGCTAAAATTTCAACTGTATTTGATCCACTTGCTCCTCCTGCAGAAGAAACACAGAAAGTTCCTGGACTAGTAAATTTATGAATTTTATAATCACCACAAGTTGTGATAGTTCCACCTGTAGCTGCAACGAAACTTGCTCCCATTATAGTTGTAGTATCTTCATTAATAAAAGACCAGCCTTTTGTCGAATCCATAAAAACACATATAATAGATGATCCATCTTGTGTTAAATTTGTATTTACTGCTGAACCATCCATATTAGAACCATTTCTATCTAATATAACTTTGTTAGTTCCAAAAGTTCTAGCGTAATCTTTTATTGCAACCACATTTCCAGCACTTGGTGAAGCGGGTAATGTTACAGTTATATCAGAACCACCACTTGTATTTACAAAATATCCTTCTCCACTAACTGCTGTAAAATCTGCTGTTTTAATTGCAGTTTGCCAGCTAATTCCTCCTGTTGCACCAAAACCTGTTTGACTAGCACCACTTGCTAAAGCTACACTTCCACCACATCTACCTAAAGTTACAGTAGTAGCATCTACTACTGCAGTTTTACAAGCACCACCACCAACTGTTAAAGTTGTACCTGATTGTTGTGTTATTTGATCTACTTCTATTTTACTCATTATACTATTACCAATGTTCCAGAAACTGTAACAGTTGCAGCAAATGCTACTGGTCCTGCTAATACTGCGTTTCCTTCAATTAACATATTTTCATCCATTGTTGATGCATGTTCAAATACATCCTCAGATGCAGGCTTATCACCTATATATAAAACTCCGTTTATTGTTGCTGCCATGTTACCTCTCTATAATTATTATGTACTAATGCTGTCTACAACACTGCACCAAACATCAACACTACTCGCTGCAGATGAAATACCTTTTAATATATCTCCAGTTTGTAATACAATTTTAGCCCCACCATTAACTAGTTCTACAGAACTTGCTGGTGGTATACTTAAATCTTTTACAAGATATCTTGTTGTTGATCCGCCTTCACTTACAAATATACTACATGTTACTGTTGATGTAGTAATGTTAGCTAATCTTAAGCCAACAATTGCATCATCAGAGTTTGATGTAAATATTGTAGTGTTTGAGTTTGTTATTTGTGCACCATTTGATTCAAAATCTTGAGCCATTTATCCTCCTGTTATAATGCAATTGCCATTGCTGTTGCAAAACCTTTTGTTGCAAAACCTGCATTAGCATCTACTAATGTTATTAATCTTGATAATGCTGCTTTTCTATTTGTTCCACCTGCACCATCATCAACTATAATTAAATCTGATGTAGTTAAATCAGCACCAATATCTGTCCCACCATCTATTTCTAATGCTGCTAAATCTACCTTACCTGCTGTACTAATTGTAGATAATTTACTATCAGGAATACTTCCAGCTAATTTTGAAGCTGCAATAGATCCAGCTAACATATCATTTGATACTGTGCCAGTATCTCCTGTTCCAATTAGTGTACCAGTTGCTACAGGTAATGTAATATCTGCTGAACTACCTGCTGAGTGTGGTTGTGCTTGTAAAGTTTGTGCGTGAGCATTTGAAGATTCACAATAAAATTTTACTTTTGATACAGCACCAGTTCCTGTTCTAATATCTATATTACCATCTGTAATAGTTACACCACCTGATGTACCATTACCATCTATAATAACTTTACCAGTTCCATTAGGTAATAAATTAATATTGCCATTAGATACTGATACAATATCATTACCATTAACATCTAGATCTCCACCTAATTGTGGTGTAGTATCATCTACAACATTTGATATTGCTGAAGATGAAGCAAGTCCTGATACTATTGCTGATCTTTGAATTTTTTTAAGACCACCACCTGAAGTATCTACTGCTAAAAATACATCATCATTTGCAACTGAAGATATTTCTGATAAATCACCAACAGCTACTGAATTAAAATTTGTACCATCTGCAATTAATAAATTACCTGCAGTATTAGTAGCCATAAAAATATCATCACCAGTAACTGTAAGATCTCCATCTACAGTTAAATTACCTGAACTATCTAATTTTAATCCATTTCCTGAACCTACAGTTCCACCTGATTTAATTACTAAATTATCTGAATCTGAATCATCTACTGCAAAGTGAAATTTATCTGCACCTTGTGTATCTAATATAATTGCAGGATCTCCTGATGCTACATCTATTTCTAAATTACCTGTAAATGTTGCACCACTTAAAGAAGCAAATGTAGATGATAATGCTGTGCCATCTAATGTAATTGCATCAGCTTCTAATGTTCCATCAATAAATACATCTTTAAATTGTAGTGAACTTGTACCTAAATCAATATCATTAGTTGTAATAGGGACAATTGCACCATCTTGTATTCTTAGTTGTTGTACAGATGATGAGGATACATTTACATAAAATTCTAAATGGTTATTACTAGAATCTACTAATACTCTATTTAAAGTATTGGCATCTCTAATAGATGTTATAGGCCCACCTTCACCCGCAGTTCCATCATGCGTGTGTCCTGTTGTTGCATTAAAAGATGCTAATAATTGGTTAAACTCATCATTAGAATGAGCTGCAAGTATAGTATCTCCTGTTGTAAATGTGGATTGTCGTGATGAATATCCTGCCATTATCTTCTTCCTCCTGGGGTAAATTCTAATTGAAAGCCTTTAACTGAAAATGAATCTGCACTATTTTGATCATCTATTTGTAATGCAACTGCAAAACCAGATCCTTCAATACTTTGTCTTAACAGTGGTACACCTGATGCATCATATAAAGATGCTCCATAAGAAGCTGCTCCATATTGTCCAGCACCACCTGCATTTGGTAAACTTATTTTTGTAGGTTGTGGTGTATTTTGATCATCATAATCATATCTTAATGCTAAACTTGCATCAATAGTTGATCCTTCACCTTGATAATTAAGATTAACTCTTTGCATATATTTCCTTAAACCTGGATCACCCATTACCATATCTGGTGATCTATACACTGCTTGAATTGTTTCATTAGAAGCTCCTGCAGCAAATGTATTTCCTGTTTCCATTTTATAAATAAAACCATCAAAACCACCAAACACTTGTGTTTCTGTTCCACTTATAAAATCAGAATCTGTACATGCAGGTTTAATACCAACCATATCTGCATATTCAAATCCAATAGATCCTCTATTAGGATTATTTTTTAATACACCTAT
>FUFK010039233.1_pt1 | contig 22790 bp, 44 predicted proteins | sample 1021851 | NCBI WGS metagenome assembly FUFK01 (sample SAMEA51879418, study PRJEB19060) | metagenome
CATAATCTTTTGCCTGTTCTTTAAGCATTTCTAATAAGTCAACAGAAATAGGTAGGTGTACTACACTTCTTCTCTTTGACTGTTGCAAATTTAACACACTTTTGTCAAAATCTATGCTTGAAAACTGTAAAACTCGCATATCTCCCACCCTTTGACACCATTCGTATGCCATTTGTACTATCAATCCCAAGTTTCTGTACTTAAAATCCTCGTAACAGTAGTTAAGAAATTTCCTAACCTGTTCTTTTGTCCATACAGTTGTCCTAGAATGGGCAGATTTACGTTTGAAAGTAGAGAAAGGGTTGCTTTCGGCATACCCCATCTCCATTCCAAAGGAATATATCTTACGTGCTACTGATGTAACTGCATTCGCCAAGTACACGCCACGCCCAAGCCATACTTCGTATGCTCTACGTGCTATCGCACCTGACATTTTGGTAAGACATATTTCTGCCATACTTTTGCCATCAACTTTTGTGTCCAATAAAACAGTCACACAATATTGATAATCATGTTTAGTTTTATCAGCTAACCTATTGAAATCGTTGGACAAATAGTATTTATTTGTTAGGTCATTTATGTTCACTAGTACTTCCTTTCATACAATTCAAATAAATGATTTTCGCAAAACTCTTTTACTGTTTTTGCTTTTGGTTTGCTACCATCTTCATTTCTAATATCCCTTAGTAGTTTTTTTTCTACGTCTTCGATGCACGTAAACTCCTCATAATCTCCTACGAGTGCTGTGTAATCTCCAATACCATCAGCATCAAATCTTTCTTCATCATAGTAGGACTTTAGTATAAACTTAGTTGGTGACTCAGCCATGTTACACCTGCCATGCTATGTAAATACATAGTCCTATGATTAGTAACTTGCCATAGTCAAGGTCGAACTTCGTACCTTCCCCATATTTCTTGTGATAGTCCACATTAAAAAAGTCTGTTATTCTATGCCACATTTGTTTCTCCTTTCATCCAAGTTGGTAATTCTGTTTCCATCCATTTTGGTTTTTCTGTATACTTGTATCTCGCAAATCTAGACTTGTCAACAATATAAAATCTTCTATAGGCTAGTATAGGAAATACCTCATTTGTTTTTAGTTGGTCATGCCCACTAAAACATTGTGGGTGTGCAGTCATCTTACCATCCGTATGGTCAGGTATCATCCATGTACCTCTATAGATAGCTTCTTTGTGCTTACTAGCACCATGCACTTTACCATATCGTTTAGTATATTCTAATAGCATTAGACCATACAAATCCATAGCGAACCAATAGTTTGCCCTTGTTTCCATTGCCCATAGAGTGCATGGATGTTTTTGATGTACAGGTTTGTACAAGTCATGCTCCTTTGCATAGTCAGGTACATGATGCCATAGTGCAGTACACAACATCTGTGCTTCTTCTAGTGGCATCTTGACTATATGTTGGTCACATAAAGATGACGCAATCTTGCTTGGTGTATCTTCTATAATAAATCTATTCATATGTATCTCCTATTCTGTTGGGTCTACTGCAACAACGTAGTATTCATCTCCAAACATATCAACTACTTGAGTTCTATTATATGCCATCATATAAAAACTAATACTACTTTTTTGTTTTAGGTTTCGTTTTAATTCTACGTAATATCTACTCATGCTCTCCCCCTTTGTCGTTATCGTCATACTTAATTCTCTTGCCTTTGTAATACATATACCTACTTCTGCTTGGTGTATGATAGCCTTCTTTTAAAAAGAAAGTAGGCTTTCTCTTTGCAGTTTCAAACGTGGCTACAGTAATTACAACTGCACATATTATAAATACATGAGCAATCGCAGTTATACCAAACACCCACATACTACCGAAGTACATAGAGAATACTATGCACCACATCCATGCTAATACTTGCATGACCATGTGNCTAGTNTTCAAGTCAGGTATGTGTCGCAACGGATTACGTTCATGATTCATGACAGANTGCCATGTGTCGTGTACTATTTTAGTCATGTGTCCACTCCTCTTGTTTACAAAANAAATCTATACCAAAGTCATAGCCTTGNTTATANTAATGNTGTGATTGNTTCTCATCTCTTGTGCCATGTANCATAGCATCTGTAACACCATCCTTAAACTTTTGTATGACCTCATGCTCTTTTATTTTTTTGTCTAGTTCTATTAAGTTCATCTTATAACTCCTGTGTCCAATAATCATATAAATCGTTTACTGTTTTATCATCTGCTTTTTTAATCCATCTCCAAGAATTATTTGCTTGTTTTTCTTGTGCGACAATAAATTTTATTTTCTCTTCACGTGTCATTTCTTACTCCTTTCAATATCCCATCTATAAAATATGTGGTCATCTATTCTAGTTATATAAGTCTTTGTTTCTGCCCAACTAGGTCGAACATAGTTCGCATGATAATGTGTAGCACCTTGGAGATGAGCAGTCAAGTAGCCATAGTACACACCTCTAGCTACTGTGAGTGCATCATTCCATGCTTTCTTTTCTCGTGCTTTATCACTCTTGCCATCACAATACCAACTGAATTGACATTGATGTCTGATGGGTATCTTTGGATTCCATTTGTATGTTAAGCCTTGTTTGACTACGTCACATACATTGTTAGGATATCGTTTGTCCTTCACTCTGTTCATCACAACTTCAGCTACTGCCACTTGTCCTATTCGACTTTGATTTTTAGCTTCATGATATGTATTGAGTGCTAGACACACTATTGCTTCAGCTATCATCTTGTCCACCTCTTATCCCATATAGGGTCATCCAATGTATACAACATCTCTTCATGCTCCATACCTTTGAGTATATGTGCAATCACATCTACTGTCCACCCATTGCCAATCATCTTGTATCTCTGTGAGTTGGACACATGATTAGTGTAGTTGTCAGGTAATGTCTGCAATCGCTCACACTCTAGGGGTGTCAGCTTTCGCCACATATCTTTTGATACTACCACGTTATCTTTCTGCACAGTAGTAAGACAGTTAGACTTACCATCATCTCGCACCTCTAGTTGCCTAGTAAAAGGCAAGTCAAGTTGGTCATCTTTCCTAGTGCCATGCTCATCTAATCTACGATTAACAATACGACCAATAGCAACCTTTGGTTCTCTGTGTCCACCTTGCATGGTNGTNAGGGTAGGTGCTTTNCCNTCNTGTGCATACACTCGTCTNATAGAGTCNTGNCCTTTGAGGTCAGCAGTACCAACACGTATCAANCCATCTTTNGACATNGTAGGATTATCCTTGAGTACCATAGTACGTTGCTTACGTTCTATACTATTCCACCATACTGCACCATTGTATCTTGCAGTAAGACAATGAGACTTGCCACCACTAGTCATCTCGTCTGTGGCATAGCCATCCTCTAGGATATCTTGCATAACAATACCCTTGTCCACCATAGGTGGTATAGGTATCTGCTCATAGGTATCTCCTACTAGCTTACCAAACCAATACAGTCTGTACCTGTTTTGACCTGACAGTAAGTTAGAGTTTAATGCTTGTGGCTTAAATCCCATATACTTTGATATCACATCCTGTGATTTCTGAGCCATACGTACATTCTCAAGCAGTATATATTTAGGTTTAACTGCATCTCGTATACGTATGAAGTCAAAGAATAACTTACTACGTGGGTCATTAAATTGNANCTGATGTCCTGCAAAAGAAAATCCCTGACATGGCGAACCACCCATAAGTAAATCTATATCCACAGGCTTACCTCTTTCATCTAAAATGGTTTCTATCTTTGTGACATCTCCTATGTGAAAGGTGCTTGGAAAATTAACTTTTGTAACTTTGATAGCACTAGTGTCAATCTCTGATGCAAAGTATTTATTTCTAAAACCATCAAAGGTAATACCTAGCTTTTTCAAAGCTACTTGACCACCACTACATCCATCAAATAAACTGCATACATTCATATCTATACTCCTATGTAGCATGAAAAGAATACTGCAAGTATTCCTGTCACAATTAAAATTACTATTGTATCGTTATTGTTTGGTAACATTATTACCACTCCTCTATTGTAAAGTTGCTAAATAATTTATCATGGTCAATGTATCTTTTGCCCATAAATGTAACTCTACTCTTTAACTCCTCAAGAGTCAAGTTCTTTGGTGCTATCCATTCGCCCATGCCATCACTTCCCATGACCAATGCACTACCACTCACAATACAATCATCTATTGTAAAGAAATGATTATACTGTTTTAAGTTAGCTTCTTCGTCTGTGATAATATCATTACCATTTACTTGGTAAGGATAACATTCTATCATCTTTGCTCTGATTAGCTTTCTCGTATTGTCATAACCTTTAGTATCCACTTCAGTTATAGTCTCACTCCATGCATCTATAAAATATGCTTTCATTATATTTTCTCCTTCTTGAGTTGTTGCCAATCGTTGATTGACATTTTAAATCTTGTTAAGTTAGTTCGTATATCTCGTTTAGGTGTAACTAAATCNCCCTGTGTAACACGTACCCATTTACGACCTACNACTACATACACTANGTANCCACCACACAAGGGAAACTTGGCATGATAAAAATCTACCTTGTACCTTTGTGCAGTTTGCCAATTATTACTTTGTGGTTTTTCTAAAGTGGACACTTGCATTGTTATGCTTTCTTCTTGTCTATGTACACTCTAAGGTGTGTAGATTGTTCTATGGATTGACCATAATTAGTTGCACCTGTGCCACGTAACTCAGGCTTGATGTGTTGTCCACGTACTCTCATGGTGTATGACTCATCATTGAGATACACTTTCATACCCCTTGTTAGCTTCTTGCCATACTCGTTGTTAGGTATCTCTGTAAAGATATACCTACTACCTCTTGTACTACAGTCATCATAGTATGCTTCTCTCCAATTATTTTTGGATATAATTTCTTTGTCCAATAACTCTTCCTTCTCTTTGAGAAGTCCTCTTAGAGTTTCTACTTGACTACGTAAACCATCTATGATTCTTTCTTGTGCTTGAAAGTCTTCTTGTAAACTTTCAACTTGGTTAGCAAGACTAACACCTTCATTAACTGCTTCGTCTTTTTCTTTTCGCAACTCTTCCAAAGTGTAATCTCTAGTTTCAATCTTAGCAACTAAGTCCTTAGTTGTACCCATGTGCTTAGACCTGTCAAGCATATTCTCTTGGTCGCATAGCTTTATAAAAGCTCTGACCATATACTGAAAGTCCATCTCTGAGATAGGTATCTCTTGACCTTTTGACTCTGAATAATATCTCTTCTTGCCTATGTCATACATATCACTTGCAAGTTTACCTGTTTCATTGATTGCACCTAATACATTTACTACTTGATACATTTTCATTTTAATACTCCTCTATAAATAAAAATTCTATTCTTGCTTTTGGATATACTGCCCTTGCCATATCTATTGCATGGTCAATAGCATAGTTATATCCACTCTTTTCAAGAGCCTGTGGGTGTACATTTACCTTGCCCTTGTTTCCGTCAATGGATATACCCACCACCCAAAAGGGTGATGGATATGTGCTACGATTAGGAAGTGTACTAATGTTATTCAACATTATGCAACTCTCCCTTTTCTACCAACTTTGTCAGTTGATAACTGATGTAGCTTACCTACTTTGAACTGTCCAAAAGATATGGTTTTGTAATCCTTATCTTTTAGATATGCTCTGCATAGTGATGCTAAGTCTTGCATAGCAACCATAAATCCTGCAGTAGATATGTTTCTAATATAGAAACCTTCTGCTTTTTTGGTTTCTCTGCACTCTGTAAGCACTACGTCATACAACTTCATCTTGGATAACTTCAAGCCTGTTGCCTGTTTGTATAATGCAGATGTAGTGTCAAATAACTTTTGACCTCGCTCTGACAAGCATTGACCTGTCACACCTGTTGATTGTACCCAAAAGTTTACGTTGATATTTTTCTTAGCCATGTTAAATCTCCTTTTTGTTGTTGGTTAAGTAAGTTAATAATAATATATTTATAATACTTTTTACCCATAAATGGAAGTATTATAAATTATTATATTAAGCAAAGAATTTTTCTTGCCTAATATTCTTGTGTTTACGTAGTAACCTACGTTCTTTCTTCCAATCATCTCGCTTCTGCTTCTTGATTGTTTTCTTTACAGAAATCTTTTCAAATGTTTGTTCGTTGTATTTGCTTCTCAATGTTCTTCTCCTTTTTTCTGTTGTATGAACCTTTACCCTTCTTTGAGGGTACTACTTGCTTACGTATTGAAAGCAATGCCTTTGCAATGGGATTAATCTTTTTTATTTTCATATGTACACCTTTGGGTTACCCCCTTCTGTTGAATCCATGTTAATAATACCAACCCAATCTTTTGGAATGTAATTCCATTCTTTAGGTTTATATTGGTTATCACTCATGCCTTGATGCATGAAGTAATCATCTGTGTAAGGGTTATACTTAACCCTATCCCAATCGTCAAGATAAACCATGTGTGATGGTTCTGTTCTCCAATCTTGGATATATCCAACTGCAAAAGCATGGACATTCTTTTTGCCCTCTTGTCGCACTCGCTTCTGTCCACCTTTACGGACAACGAAGTTGCCTTCAAGCACTACCCATGCTTTATGGTCTATTACTAGACCACTCTTACAGTCTTGTATGCTCCAACACTTTCTGTGTAAGTTCCAATATACTCTAACTTTTTTCATTTTTAATCTCCGATTAAGTTAATGTTAAGCAACGTCAATCACAAAACCTGTGTCATCTTTGGTTGCCTTGCCTTTGGCATACAATGCCACTACAACCCCTTTGGGGTCAAGGAATCGTAAATCGTCTTTATCGCCATCTACGACACGTAAACCTCTAAAGGTTTTAGGTATACTGTGTTTACTTCTAAACACAACTGCCATGTTTGTTTGTGTCTCACGTGTAGCCTTGTACACACTCTCTGCATAATCCATGTCAGCTTCGCTGTATGACAACGTCAAGTGATAGTTAATAGGTAACTTGGCATAAGCACGTTTAACAATTTTAGTGTAATCATAAAATTGTATGTTTGGAAACTGCTCCATGATACCCATTTTTTCCCATTGAATATCACTAGTGCCATTTAACCTTACACAAGGTTTAATGCCTTTACGTTCACACTTTTGACTAAACTTAGTCAAGTCGTTGATAAGTGCATCAATGTAACCAATCTTATCTACGATAAACCATTCTGTTTTGTTAGCACGTGATTGCTGAACAGAGTTCATTTGTCCACGACCTGCCGAGTATAAACAACCAACATGACATTTAGCCTTATCGGCTAAAGCACATAGGTTGTGTACTTTGCCATTAACCTCAGTCTTATATGGTTTCATATAAGTGATAGCAGTCTCGTATGTATCGCCATCGCCTTTGATAGTCTTGGCATTACTGCCAACTGTAAATGTTTTGTATGACATAGTTAATCTCCGATTAAATTACTGTTAATACTCGTCTGAATAGACTTCTCCAAAGTCTTCCCACTCTTGCTCCCATGAAGGCTGACCATCATCTTCGTAGTCATCTTCGTCTTCGTCTTCCTCTTCTCCGAAGAGTTCATTCCACTCCGTAGGAGTCATGCCCGTTTTGACGAACTCTCGTTCCTCTGCATTCAACTGTGGCATAGCCACTTGAATGTTTACACCACTCTCCCAAGCAGTTAACTGCTCTTGGGTTACGTTAAGCTCCATGGTGTTAGTGTTACCACTAATCATTGATGTTCTTGTAATTTGCATATTTCAACTCCTATGGTTGGTTGGTTTAAGTTATTTTATAATTAAATAAATACTTTCACTAAAGTATCAAGTATTTTTTAATTTAAATAACTAACGTCTTGATTTCCTTGAATAAAGTTTACCACTCTTACGAAACTTGAATCCGTTCTTACGGATTTTTCCCGTATATACAGTTACGACTTCTACGTCTTGCTCATCAGCATTGAATGGTATGGAATACCATACTGAACGTAAAGGCTTGTGTGATGTGTAAGGTTGTCTGTAAATTTTAGCCATGTTAATCTCCGATTAAAGTTTAATATCTAAGTCTAGTCCGTCAGCATCAGCTTCTCTATTTAAAATTTCTTCTTCAAGAAATTCTTTTAAGCTATGTAACTGCTCTAAATCCCAAATATCTCTAATAAGATATTTTGTTCGCATAGTGTTCTGCTCGAAAGCATATGGACTCACTAATGAGTTATACTCATTAGCTTCGTGGTCTTTTTCATTGAAGGCAAAGCCTTCGCCCATTTGTTCTTTAGTTTTGTAATGTAGCATATTTAAACTCCGTTTAATTATATGTTTCTGCTATGTGCTTTTTCAACGTAGATGAACATCATTGCCATACAAAGTATGCCAAGTGTTGCAAAACCTAAGAAGGTTAATGTACATACATCTACAACCAAATCGCTATTATCTGTGATAATATCTACTGTTACTCCTACTAAGAGAGTAACAACTAAAGCTGAGATGTATGATAAAATCATAAACATTCCATAGTTATCTGCTTTTCTTAAAAGCACTTGCTTTCTTTCAATTCGAAGGTTTGAATGTCTCATTTTGGTCTCCTATGTTATATATACTTAAAAATGTTTTTTACCCATAAATGGAAACATTTTTAAGTATTATAACCTTAGTGGTTTCAGTTTCCGTTGCCTTCTGTAGCAAGTCCATGTGCTATCATAGGTATGTAAATCGAGAACAAAACAATGAGTGTTGCTAGATGTAATACATCTAAGATAGTCATTGTATCGTTAACAATAAAAGTAATTATTGTTATTAGTAGTGCATATACTGAAATTGTTTTAAACATTGTTTAATCTCCTATTAGTTGAATAGTTGTGCTAATTTAGTAAAATTAGGATTCTGACGATAGATTGGGTTTATGTACCACCCACCACGTAGCTCTGCACCACCTTGCACAGATACGTCAAAGAACTTTCTCTCGTACTTGCTGATTCTACGTAGAACATTGTTCTCGTAGTATCCAACATATTCTAGTTTATATTCATACTCAAAGTGAGTATGCTTTGTAACTCTATTTTCAGTTTTAACTGTGATTCGTTTTGATGTTCTCATTATGTTCTCCATAAGTTGAGTTGTTGTTTGAATTGTTCTCAGTAGATAGAACAATTAAAAGGTTGTCAACACTATTTTTTAAGTTGTTGTTTTTGTTAGGTTTTTTTATGGGTGGTTGTAGTGAATGAGAACGAAACAAGAACATCCACCCTACTCTATGGGGGTGGTATATTATGTGCATCAATCATGCGAGTGGGTGCTGATTTGTGAAAACATCACACTCAATTCATGCAATAGCATGGCAACTGATAGTAAATGAGTTGCTAGTTGATGTTAAAGCATTGATATTGCTAGGTTTTCTGAGGAAAACAATGCACATATACGCATATTCACGCATTTTGCAGGTGCAAACACGCATATGTTACGCATATATACGCATATATGAGTGCGTGTGGGCGTGTGCCACGTGGGGGGTATGCGTAGTATGCATGGAGAAATACACAGATTAGGAAAATTAAGTGTTAACCACAAGGGTAACTGATGCAATTAAGCGTACTAGTATAGAGAAATGTGTATAAATGTGTTGCATTTATATCACAAGTATGATATAATCGTACATGAAGTAAAAAAAATGCACTTGACAAAAGTGCTGAGTGGGGGTATAACTACACTTAAATGAAACACTTAAATGTATAATAACTTAATATATAAAAAACACTTAAATGATACACTTAAATGTACTAAAGAATAGAATCCTCCGTAAGTTAAAATAAATTCGTGCTTGACAATGTCCAAAAAATCAGTACAACTATATGTACCAGAGAATATGCTTGATGCATTTTATGATGCTGTTCGTGATAATAAACTAAAAGACTTACATATTCCTCATAGTTCTGTGTTTTATGTACGTGCTGCGATTGAAGCGAAGACAGGTGTACGTTACACGTTGAAGCACGTAGAGAATGCAATGAAACATGAAGGGATGTTAGACGATGTTTGAGGCATTTGTCCTTGTGTGCCTAATGGGTACAAATAATATATGCCATACGTTACAGGATTTAGAAGGTCCATACAAAACTGAAAAGGAATGTACTACTAGAGCATACGAGATAGCTGTGGAGCTACCTGAGTATATGCCAAACTACTATGCTTTGAAGTATAAATGTATGATTGAAAAAGGCAAGATTAAAACAACATGGCACAAAAACGTAAAAGAGGTGGACTAAAAGGTTTTACACAAAAGAGTGGTGATATGCGTTCTACTAAAAGTGGAGCAGGTATGACCAAGAAAGGTGTAGCCAAGTATCGTAGACAAAACCCGGGTAGTAAACTTAAAACAGCAGTAACAGAAAAGAATCCTAAAGGTAAAAGAGCAGCTAGACGTAAATCATTCTGTGCTAGAAGTGCAGGACAGATGAAGAAGTTTCCAAAGGCAGCCAAGAATCCTAATAGTCGTTTAAGACAAGCGAGAAGAAGATGGAGATGTTAATATGACCCCAGCACAAATAGCTAAGTTAGCAAAGAAGCTAAAAATATCTAGCAAGAAAGCTGAACAGCTTTTAGAAAAGCAAAAGAAAATGTCTAAAACAACCCAAAAGGGTATAAAGTTTGGCAAGAAAAAAGATATAGTTATGCCAAAAGATACTGACATAAAATTATCTACAGTTAGTGGAACTAAAGGTGTAACAGGTAGAGGTGAAGTTATTAATGTTGGTGATGATGCTATGGGGTTTAGTAACTTTCTAGCTTTACAAAAATCTAAAGGGATACTTAAAAGAGAAAAGGCTTTAAGAGCTTTAGAGAAAATAAAAAAAGAGGGAACACCTGCACAAAAGAAACAAGCTACAGCCATGCTTGAAAAAATGGAAGCATCTAAAAAGAAATCTGATGAAACTGCTACACGTAAACAAACAGGTGGACAAAGAGGACCAAATAAATTACCTGATGGTGAGTACGTAAATAAACAAACAGGAGAGGTTGTAACTAATCCTAAAGTACAAAGTGAACTCACAAAGGGTGGTGGCACTGTCAATAATATTAATAACTGGGTAAAAGACCCCGGACCAAATGTTATGAAAGCTATAGAAAGAAATAGAATAGCTAGACAAAAATCTGATTTTAGAAGAGATGTAGAGGCTAAAACATCTGTACCAAAGACAGCACCAATAAGCACAGGTAGTGCTGTAGAAAACAAAAGGAAGATTGGTATGAGCAAAGGTGGATTAAAGATGCCTACTGCTGACCAAGTAGGATTAAAGAAGTTACCTACAAGTGTCCGTAATAAAATGGGATACCTGTATGGTGGTGGCATGATGAAAAAGCCACGTATGAGCAGCATGGATTATAGGAAGGGTGGGTTACTACTTATTGCTATAGACATGATGAAGAAAAAGAAAAAAGGTAAAAAGGAGTAACAACTATGCCTATGCACGGAAAGAAAAAGTCAAAGATGATGGCTAAAGGTGGAATGAAGAAAACAAAATATATGGCTAAAGGTGGCATGAAAAAGAAGACAAAGATGATGTCTCGTGGTGGAGCTGCTAGACGTAGATAATGTCTTATCTCATTAGTAACATCCCACACTTCAAGTGTTGGGTGCGAAGAGAGTTCACTTGTAACCACCAACAGTATCATGGTGAGTTCCTTCATGCGTTAGCTTTTGCAGTTAATACCATACCTGATAGGTCATTAAGTTTCCAAGTTGTATTCACAGGTTGTACAGAAGACGAGAATGTACATGGTGGTGCAATGTGGGCAAGAATGCCGATACAGGCACTCGTAGCAGATATACCTGTAGATGAGTGGGCAGAACCAATGGAAGACCACTTATGTCAACCTTGGGATTGCGAAGCTAGAAATCATAGTGTCATTGTCATGGACAGAGTTAGTTCTTCCCCTTGGCTTTGTAAAATAGACAATGCATTTTATACTGCGAAATATTTATTCACAGTTGACTACACCGACAGTGATATCGCAGATGACCCTGCACAACATAAACAATCACACGTGATGTACTTGTTGGATGCAGGTAAGTGGACAGGTAACGTGGTTGCACTTCCTAACAACAGAGTTAGAGCAACAAGTCCTGCATTATGGGTAACAGGCGAAGGTGCTCCTGATTTTGCTCCATCACAATGGATACATTCAGCAGAAGCACATGAGTCGTATCTAGACCCTTTTACAACATTTAACAATCTATATTCTGATGGTGGCAAAACTCCAAACAATAAGAAGAAAAATAAGAAGTAAAAAGAAACTTGGTTTTTCTGAGAGAGCACGTGCAGTGAATAAAGGATTGTTACCATCAAAGGCAAAAAAGAATGGCAATAAAAAAAGCTAAAAGCACAATTAAAAAAGTAGCAGGTAAACTAAAAAAAGCTAGTAAGGCACACGCAGGACAAGCAAAGGCTTTATCTGCTATTAAGTTAAACAAAGGTGGTAGCACTGTTAACAAGGCAGGTAACTATACCAAACCTGCTATGCGTAAAAGAATATTCAATAGAATAAAAGCAGGTGGTAAAGGTGGTGCTCCGGGTCAATGGTCTGCACGTAAAGCACAAATGATGGCAAAAGCATATAAGGCTGCAGGTGGAGGTTATAGAAACTAATGCCACACTATACTAAGCCACTAAAGAAAGTAATTAAAACCCTAACAAAAATAGAGAAAGACCAAAGAAAGGGATACAAAAAAGTTGTCAAAAAGAAAAAAAAGAGACCCTAAAGTTGGTACAGGTAAAAAACCAAAAGGTAGCGACAGAAGACTGTACACGGATGAAAACCCTAAAGACACAGTTAGCATCAAGTTCGCTACACCTGCAGATGCAAGAGCCACAGTTGCAAAAGTTAAAAAAATCAATAAACCATATGCGAGAAAGATACAAATACTTACAGTCGGTGAGCAAAGAGCTAAAGTAATGAAAAAGATGGAAGTTGTAAGTATATTTAAAAAAGCAAAAGAAAGTTTAAAAAGAGCACATGAGCGAAAAAAGAAAAAGATGTGATACTTGTGAATGTTATGATTGTGATATAGAGGATTGTAATTGTGACTGTCACGAAGAACAAGAAGACGAGGTGTTAGGAGCACCTGTATGATTGAGTTTGTACTTGTGTTTATGATGGGAGCAAGAGTAATAGACCAAACACAAACTTTCCAAGACATAGATAGATGTTTATATTTTGCACAGAGACTACATAAACAGCCACCCATACCACAAAAGGAAGGACCTAATTTACGTATAACTGCATATTGTAAGCCAAAAAGGAAAAGATAATGTTAGCAGAACTTGCCGCAGCAAATGCAGCTTTCGGAGTAATAAAAAATTTTATATCCAACGGAAAAGAACTTTCAGGTTGTGTAAAACAGATATCTGATTTTGTATTCTCAAAAGAGCAGTTAGAGAAGAAGGCAAGTAAGAAAAAAGCAAGTGGTGGTGGTGGAGACTTAGAAGAGTTCATGGCTCTTGAGCAGATAAGAGAGAAAGAAGAAGAACTCAAAAAGATAATGATTTATCTAGGCAGACCCGGACTTTGGCAAGATTGGCAAAGGTTTCAAGCTGAAGCTAGAAAATCAAGACGCTATCAAGAAAAGATGGCTGAGAAACGTAAACAAGAGTTAATAGAATATGCAGGATATGGAATAGCTTTTATATTTATATTATTTTTTGCAGGAATATTAGCATGGCTATTAGCAAAATGGATGGGAAAGATATAACACCTTGCATAGGTATATGTAAATTAAAAAATAATATTTGCATAGGATGTAAGAGAACTATAGAACAAATTAAGGAAGCATACGAATGGCACTTAAAAAATCTCAGAGGTCACTAGTTGCGTGGACAAAACAAAAATGGCGAACAAAGTCTGGTAAACCTAGTACACAGGGGAGTAAAGCAACTGGTGAGCGTTATTTACCTGAAAAAGCAATTAAGGCTTTATCTGCCTCTGAATACGCCGCCTCTACGGCTGCTAAACGCAAAGCGACTAGAGAGAGGTAAACAATTTTCTAAACAACCCAGCAAGACTGCAAAGAAAACATCAAGATTTCGTAGATTCAGCTAAGTTAAAAGAAAACTTAAAACAAGAAAGAATAAGAGAAAAGATAGCAAATGATACAAGCACTAATAGGACCAATAGCAAATCTCGCAGGAACATGGTTTCAAAACAAAATAGAAAAAACAAAGGCAGATGGACAAGCTAAAGTTGCAGAGGCAAAAGCTCGTGCTACTGTTGCTGAAAAGGTTGCAACAGGTCAGGTCGAGTGGGAAGGTAAGATGGCAGATGCTACAGTGGATTCGTGGAAAGACGAGTTTGCATTAGTTGTCCTATTAGCTCCTGCTATACTAGTCTTCATTCCCGGAATGAGAGAATATGTAAAAGATGGCTTTGAGATACTAGCTACATTACCTGATTGGTATCAGTATCTATTATATATAGCCATATCTGCATCATTTGGTATCAAAGGTGTAGGACAAGCAGCTAAGATGTTGAAACGCAAATGAGTTGGAAAGCCTTGACATTTTTAAAGATTTCTGCTATAACCTGTAAGATAGGGAACTATTTTTGGCATTTGCACGTAAAAGAAATACGTAAAAAACAATTAGAGCTAGGACTTAGACGATGAATATAAATACACTCAGAGAAGAAATTGAAGCAGACGAGGGTGTAAAATATGAGTTGTACTATTGCTCAGAAAATCATTTGACCGGGGGAATAGGGCATCTTATTACAGAATGGGATGTAGATTACTATGGTAAACCCATAGGATATCCTATAACTGAACAACAAGTACAAGATTGGTTTTTAAATGATGTACAAGTTGCAATACAAGATTGCCAAACTATATTTAGTGCTTTTGATAAACTACCTGACGAAATACAACACGTATTAATAAATATGTCATTTCAACTCGGCAAACCTCGTTTATCTAAATTTAAGAAAATGATAGCTGCTGTAGAAGCAGAGGACTATCAAGAAATGGCAAATCAGATGGAAGACTCACGTTGGTACAAACAAACAACCAACAGAGCACAGCGTTTGATAGATAGAGTTATAACACAAGGAATACCACATTGAGTAGAGAACTAACAGAAAGACAACAGAAGTTTTTAAATGTTCTGTTTGATGAAGCAGGTGGTGATGTTGTACAAGCAAAACTACTAGCAGGATACTCAGAACATACAGCTACTTCTAGTGTTGTAGCTTCTATGAAAGATGAAATCATGGATGCAACTCAAATGTATATGAGTCGTAATGCACCTAAAGCTGCTGTAGCTATGGTTAGTGGTGTAGATGACCCAACACAGTTAGGTATTAGAGATAGACTATCTGCATCTAAAGAATTATTAGATAGAGTTGGATTAGTTAAAACAGAAAAAGTACAGGTAGAAGCATCAGGTGGTGTGATGATACTACCACCAAAGAAAGACAATGGATAGAAGTTTAGGAAAGTGGAAGTTACCACAACCAACAGATTTAAAAGATGAAGACCAAAAAGAATGGATACAGATACCACGTATAGCTAGNACTGTTCCTTTTGGATANAAAGTTAACGAAGACGATAAAGAATTACTTGACCCTATACCCTACGAGTTAGAAGCATTAGAGTTAGCTAGAAAATATATAAAACAATATTCACTTAGACAAGTTGCAAATTGGCTAACAACAAAAACAGGCAGACAGATATCTCATATAGGTTTAAGGAAAAGATTATTACATGAGCGACAACGTAAGAACAAAGCTAGAACTCTTAAACGATGGTCNGAATATGCCCANAANGCAATCGANAAAGCGAAAGCCATCGAAGAAGGTAGAGTTGGAGCAAGAGCGTAAAGTAGCAGATGANGTAGAAGCTNTACCTGAAGAAGAACAGAATATAGTTTTTAAACCAAACGAAGGACCTCANACAGAGTTCCTTGCTGCACCTGAAAGAGAAGTNTTATATGGTGGTTCAGCAGGTGGTGGTAANTCATATGCTATGTTAGCAGACCCACTAAGATATATGGGTCATCCACAGTTTAGTGGATTGNTANTACGACACACGACAGAAGAACTAAGAGAACTTGTTTGGAAGTCAAGAGAATTNTATCCCCTCATATGGAAAGGGATAAAGTGGTCAGAAAGAAAGATGCAATGGGTAGCTCCATCAGGTGCAAGACTGTGGATGTCCTACCTAGACCGAGATGATGACGTACTAAGATATCAAGGTTTAGCGTTTAGTTGGATAGGCTTTGACGAATTAACACAATGGGCAACACCATTTGCTTGGAATTACATGAGGTCAAGATTACGTTCTACTGCACACGATTTACCTGTGTACATGAGGGCAACAACAAACCCGGGAGGTCCTGGGCATCAGTGGGTTAAAAAAATGTTTATTGACCCTGCACCTTATGGAAGAGCATTTAATGCCACAAATATTGAAACAGGAAGGGTTCTCAAGTATCCTGACGGACACAGTAAAGCAGGTGAACCTTTATTTAAAAGAAGATTTATACCTGCTAGGTTATCTGACAATCCGTATCTGTCAAGTCAGGGAGATTATGAAGCAATGCTTCTTTCCTTACCTGAACACCAACAGAAGCAGTTGCTTGAAGGCGATTGGGATATTAAAGAAGGTGCTGCTTTTACTGAGTTTGATAGGAATACTCACGTTATTGAACCTTTTGACATTCCAAGAAATTGGGTTAAGTTTAGGTCTTGTGATTATGGTTATGGCTCTTATAGTGCTGTGTTGTGGTTTGCTGTTTCTCCAGANGAGCAACTTGTTGTATATAGAGAGTTGTATGTTAGCAAAGTCCTTGCCACAGATTTGGCAGATATGATACTAGAGCTAGAAGNCGATGATGGAAATATTAAGTATGGGGTTTTGGATAGCTCTCTTTGGCATAGGAGGGGTGATACTGGTCCTTCTTTGGCTGAACAGATGATACAAAAAGGTTGTAGATTTAGACCATCAGATAGAAGTAAAGGTAGTAGAGTATCAGGTAAAAACGAAATACATAGAAGACTACAAGTAGATGATTTTACAGAAGAACCAAGAATGGTCTTTTTTAATACTTGCACAGAGATGATATCACAATTACCTGCAATACCTTTAGATAAAAAGAATCCTGAAGATGTGGATACAAAAGCAGAAGACCACTTGTATGATGCTTTACGATATGGTATAATGTCAAGACCAAGATTTAGCATATTTGACTATGAACCTATGGGTAGACCAAAATCTAGTATGCCTGTAGCTGACGCAACATTTGGATATTAATATGGCAGAAGAAGAAATAATGTTAGAAGATGAAGCAATAGCTTTAGAAGATTCTGACAGAACTGATGAGACAGATTATAAAGTTAGTAACATAGTAGATTATGTTATGGGTAAATTTAAAAAATCTGAAGACTATAGATATGAAGATGAACTTAGATGGGTAAGAGCATACAGAAACTATAGAGGTTTATATGGTCCTGATGTTCAATTTACTGAAGCTGAAAAGTCTAGAGTATTTATAAAAATTACAAAAACTAAAACCTTGGCTGCTTATGGTCAAATAGTAGATGTTTTATTTGCAGGAAATAAATTTCCTATAAGTATAGAGCCAACTGAACTACCTGAAGGAGTATTGAAAGATGTTAGTTTCGACCCTAAAGAACCTGAAGAAATACGTGATAGATTGGATGATATCTCTTCCCCTTATGGTTTCATGGGAGATGGGAAAGAATTACCTAAAGGTGCAACTGCGAAAACTTTGCAAGAAGGTCTTGGTCCTTTACAAGAAAATTTGCAAGACATTGAAAATGTAAGACCTGTAGCAGGAAAGACACCTACAGCCATAACATTTAGTCCTGCTATGATTGCAGCTAAATCTATGGAAAAACAAATTATAGACCAATTACAAGAGTCAAACGCTAATAAACATTTAAGAAGCACAGCTTTTGAGATGGCTCTGTTTGGCACAGGTGTAATGAAAGGACCTTTTGCTATAGACAAAGAATATCCTAATTGGAATGATGAAGGTATTTATAGTCCTATATTTAAAACTATTCCACAAGTAACTAATGTTTCTGTATGGAATTTTTATCCTGACCCTGACTCTACAAACATAGACCAAGCACAGTTTGTTATTGAGCGACATAAAATGTCTAGAACCGAGTTACGTTCTCTAAAAAGAAGACCTTTTTTCCGTGAAAAAGTTATTGAAGAAGTTATAGGTGATGGTGAAAACTATGTTAAAAAATATTGGGAAGATGATTTAACAGATTATAATCAAGAAAACTATGTAGAAAGATTTGAGGTTCTTGAGTATTGGGGTATGATAGATACTGATATGCTTTTAGACCAAGAGATTGACATACCAAAAGATTTACAGAACTTTGAAGAGTTACAAGCTAACATATGGGTTTGTAATGGTAGACTATTAAGAGTTGTATTAAATCCATTTAAACCTGCAAAGATACCTTATTCTGCAGCACCATATGAATTAAATCCATATTCATTCTTTGGTGTTGGTCTAGCAGAAAACATGGATGATACACAGACACTAATGAATGGTTTTATGAGAATGGCAGTAGATAATGCTGTATTGTCAGGAAACTTACTAATAGAAGTGGATGAGACAAACTTAGTTCCGGGTCAAGATTTATCTGTATATCCGGGCAAAATATTTAGAAGACAGGGTGGAGCACCGGGTCAAGCTATATTTGGTACAAAGTTTCCAAATGTGTCTAATGAAAATATGCAACTGTTTGATAAAGCAAGACAGTTAGCAGATGAAAGCACAGGATTACCATCCTTTGCTCATGGACAGACAGGTGTATCAGGGGTGGGAAGAACTGCTTCAGGCATATCTATGTTAATGAATGCTGCATCAGGTAGTATTAAAACTGTAATTAAAAACGTAGATGACTACTTACTAAAACCTTTGGGTGAGGGATTATTTAGATTTAATATGCAATTTAATTTTGACCCTGCAATAAAAGGTGATTTAGAAGTAAGAGCTAGAGGCACAGAAAGTTTGATGGCTAATGAAGTTAGGTCACAAAGATTAATGGGATTCTTACAAGTAGCATCTAATCCATCACTAGCACCTTTTGCTAAGTTTGACTATATTATCAGAGAGATAGCAAAGGCTATGGATTTAGACCCTGAAAAGGTTACAAATGATATGAGAGAAGCTGCTGTACAGGCAGAACTATTAAAAGAGTTTAGAGGACAACAACCCCAAGAACAACAGCAACCCCCTGCAGGAGCAAATCCGTTAGACCCAACAGGAGCAGGTGGTGGAACTATAGGCACAGGACAAGTTCCATTACCACAAGAGCAAGGTTTTACAGGAGATAATCAAGGTGGACAAACAGATACTAGGCAACCTCAAGCCGATGGTCAACCATCAGCACCACTTCAATAAGTATCTAGATGAACTTATTAGTAAACAACATAAACTATTAGAACAGGCTAACGATATGACAACTGTTCATAGAGCACAAGGTAGTATACATACTTTGCAAAAACTTAAATTATTAAGGGAAGAAGTTAATGGAAAAGACAAAACTTAAATCTAAAGCAGGTAAACCTGTCTATAAAACAGATGAAGGTGAGTTAGTTTCTGAAAAAACTATTGGTGTTGAAATGGATGGTAAAGAATATACAATACCCACTGTACACAAAGGTAAAATTTTAGAGGATGAAGAGGCTATAGATTTATTTAGAAAAGGAAAGATAAAACCAGTAGCAGTGTCTGATTCACCAGAAGAAGGAGATAAAAAAGCAGAACAAAGAAGTAAAGGTTTATTAGATATGAATGTAGGTGGCACTCCTAAAAAGAACCTAGAATCTCAACAACTAGAAATGTTTGGTGACATAGGCATGGCAAAGTCTTCTGCTAAGAAAGACCCTGTATCAGGAAATGAAATACCTAAAGCCTCTACTGCTGAAGAAGTTAGAGATGATATACCTGCTAGATTAAGTGAGGGTGAGTTTGTATTACCTGCAGATGTGGTAAGATATCATGGTTTAGAAAAGTTAATGAACTTAAGACAAGAAGCTAAACAAGGTATTAATACTATGGATAAGATGGGTCAGTTAGGGAATGCAGATGAAGCAACAATGCCTGATGACTTACCTTTTGATATAAATGATATAGAAATGTCTGAGGGTGGATTTATAAGTATTGCAGGACAGTCTATGCCTTCTCCACGAATAGCAGGTGAACAAATACAAATGCAAACAGGTGGTTTAGCAAATACAGGAACGTATCAAGTTCCAACTAATATAGCATCTACACCATCTTACTTTCAAAGCTATAAACAAACAACTGCACCTTTTACACCTTTTGTACCACCAAAACAAACAACAATACCACCTATTGTACCTGTAACATCATCAGGAACAACAGGACCTTCTTTTCAAACACTTATACCAACTCAAGGACAAAGACCTGTTACAAAAGAGTATAGAAATGAAGCAGGACAAAAATTATTCATTCCATTTGTAAATGATAAACCTATATATCCAATACCTGAAGGTTATACAGAATACGTAGAAGAAAAAGCTAAAACAGAAGAGCCTAAAGTTACAGGAAAACAAGCACAAAGCACACGTGTTATAGGTGATGAGGGAAGCCAAGATACAGGAATAGACACCACAGTTCTAGGAAAAACAGGTGAGTCGTTACGTGAAACTTTAAATAAAAGAGATGCTCAAGGGAATCCTATATTTAGTGAAAATAAAAGAGCAAATCTTGTAATGAATGCAGTAGACCAAGCTAGAGGAATGGGTACAACAGGTAAAAATTTAGCTGCTGTTGCTTTAGGTATGGTAAACCCTCTCGGTTTAGGAACATTAGCAGGTGCTTATGATTTAGGTAGTAGAGCTATGGGTGGTAGAGGATTAGGTATAGGAGAACCTGATACAACTAATTATCAAAATATATTAGATAGTTTTGGTCAAGGAACTGATATAGGTCTAGGTGGATATGAGGGTATGACAAGTGAAGAAATTGACCAAGATGAATACCCAGCATTTGATGCTTTATCACGTGCTATTTATGGTGTAGATTATAATACAGCCACACAAAATTTAGGTGTACAGCCTACTTTTAGAAGAGGGTTTAAGCCGGGAGATATAGACCCAAGAACAGGTGGTACATATGATAAATATGGTCAGTCCACAGATGACGATGGGGGTGTTTCTTATAGTAGTTTTTCTGCTGCAGGTAAAGGCTTCGCAGCTATGTCTGCTTCAGGTTTCATGGGTGGTGTAAAAGATGCACAAAGAGTGGCTTCGTCTAAAACTGCTAGTGCAAAAAATAAAGCGAGAGCACAGGCATATTTAGATTATTTAAATAAAGAAGACAAGGATGATGATAAAAAACCTGATGACAAAAAGCCTGACAATAGATTTCTTTCTCCATCAGATGTAGGAGATAAACCATCAAAACAAACACAACCTGACCCAATAGATAGTGGTCCTGTACAAACTCAACCTGACCCAATAGATTATAGTCCACCTTCAACAGTAGGAGACCCTAGTTATTCAACACCATCAAATGTAGCATCAGCATCTTCATTTGGGGATGAACCGGGTGATGATACAGATAGCTCTCCTAGTGGAGACCCCGGAGGAGGATTTGGAGGCTCTAGTGAAGGAGATTTTGGATTTACAGCTACAGGTGGCTTAATGAACAAAAAGAAAATAATAATGAAAAAGAAACCTAAAGTTAAGAAGATGAAGCGAGGTGGGTTGGCTTCACGTTAATAACCCACAATAGTTGGCTACTTATCCCCCAACAATATTTGGCTACGATAACCCCAAGGAGAAAATAAAATGGCTGAACAAGCACAAGAAATGGTGGTAGATGCTACACCAAAGAAAACAGCATTTATGGACAAGCGTTCTACTCATGAAGACAGAATTAAAAAAGATGAGGAAGAGCTTGAACTACTAAAGAAACAAGCTCAAGGTGAAGCCGAAACTGAAGAACCTATTCCTGCAGAAGAGAAAGCAGAGGATGAGGAAAAACCGAAGAACGCTGAAGAAAAAACTTTTAAAAAGCGTTATGGAGATTTACGAAGACACTCCCAAGAAAAAGAAAAGCAGTTTCAAAAACAACTTGACGATTTAAAATCTCAGTTAGAAAAAGCAACTAAAAAAGAAATTAAGTTACCTAAGACTGAAGCTGAAATAGAAACATGGGCAAAAGATTATCCTGATGTAGCAGCCATAATAGAAACCATAGCTATAAAGAAAGCTAAAGAACAGTCGGATGCCTTAGAGCAAAGAATAAAAGAGATTGATGAGCTAAATGCTCAAACATCAAAAGAAAAAGCAGAGGTAGAATTATTACGTATACATCCTGACTTTGCAGAAATTAGAGAGAGTGATGACTTTCATGAGTGGGCAGACGAACAGCCTAAATGGGTACAGGATGCATTATATGAGAATAGTGAAGATGCTAGGTCGGCAGCAAGAGCCATCGACCTCTATAAGTCAGATAGAAATATTGGCAAAGAAGAAAAGAGCAATAGTAGCAAAGAAGCTGCTAAAGCAGTCTCAACAAAAACTCAAAAGACTATTCCTGACGCTGAAAACAAAAACAGCGTAATTAGAGAGTCAGAAGTTCAAAGAATGACAGCAGACGAATATGACAAAAATTCTGATACGATTATGGAAGCAATACGTTCAGGAAACTTTGTATATGATATATCAGGGTCTGCTAGATAAAAGTATTGACAAATAGTTATTTATGAATATAACTATATGTAACTAGGAGTGTGACCCCTTTTCT
>FUFK010079506.1_pt1 | contig 22774 bp, 21 predicted proteins | sample 1021851 | NCBI WGS metagenome assembly FUFK01 (sample SAMEA51879418, study PRJEB19060) | metagenome
ACTGGATTACTATTATTATTGGTGTCTCCTTCAGCCAGTACTGGACTTATTGAGAGAAGACTGAGAGTGAGGTAGTAGTAGAGTTTATTGTGTAATTGCGCGTATAATCTCGCTGCTCTATTATGCCTGCGGCTCTCGTTGTTGTTTCTAGTGTCCACGGTAATGTTGTGTCAGTAACTGTGAATACTGCATCACCACCAGCTATACCAGCACTTGCTGATGCTGTGATATTTGATCCAGACCAAGTGTTTACGGCTGCACCGAAAACTTGGACCTGTTCTGTCTCCACGATAGTTTGAGTTGTAGTAGTCGTAGAATTCATACTCCCTGTTGTGAACTGGGGAGTGACAGTATTGGCTCTAGCTATGCTGGGTGATAACAGAGCTAAAAGCAGAATTAATTTCTTCATGCTTTTTTATGTTAAATTTCCTGAGATAGAAATTCTATCTTCGTCACTTGTATAAAATGGGTAAACTTGATGTCGTAAAGACGCTGGAAAAACTATTAATATTCCTTCGTATTCAGAAGATAAATTATATTGGTATTGAGCTAATTGACCAAACTGATCAGGACAAACAAATTCAAAACAACCACTTAAACACTTTCCATTAATTTCTCCAGCTTGTGGTCGCTTTTTCTCATCTTCATAGTTATATGGAATTTTCATCCAGATAACAAAACTTACATTTCCTGAATGAGCATGAAGAGGGTTGAATTCATATTTTTTTTGCCAATTAACCCAAAGCATGTCCATTTTAGAAAGCTTATAACCTATAGTTTCAGCTTCTGTTTTAACAAGATCAAATATTTTATTTTCTTTGTCTGGTAAAAATAAACTTTTAGATATGTGTCCTAATAATTCAGGTTTACAATTTTCTTTAGCTAATTTTATTTGTGACCAAAGATAGTCCATCATTGGTTCGCTTAATTTGGTTTGTGTCCAAGATAAGCTAGGTGGAGTAATTATCATTCTTTTGGTTTTGGTTTATTTGCCATAGGGCAATTTGTAGGTGTCTTGCTACTGCCATTCTTGCCAGTAGTCAAGCCGAAAGTTGCCAGTGCGCCCGTAAAAACGCTGGCTACGAAAGTGATATCTGAGTTACCAGATTTCTTTACCATCGGTATATCGACATAATTCATCGTGATTATGAAACCAGACCAAACAACAACGCCCAGTCTTACTAATGTTCCTAGAACTTCTAATTGATGTTCTTTTTCTTCACCTATATCTTTTAATTTACCGATCAAGCCTTTTGGCTTTTCTGGCTTAGTTTCTTCCATGTTGTTTTAAGTATTGGTTTCATAGCTGTAACAACCCATTTAAAAGCTGCTGTTGCAGTTAAGGTTGCAGCTACAGAAACGACTGCTGTAGTAGAAGCCGTTATAAGTATTTCGTTTTCAGGTAGAGGAACATCAAAATCTATTATTGGAATATTGACGTTCCTTATTCCTGTATCTGTTTCTTCTGAAGCTTCAGCTTGTACACCTTCTGGTTCTCTAAGGTCGCTAGGTGGAACGACTAAAGGTCTATAGAAAGGTACGTCTGCTGTTGGTAAAGGTATTGATATTGTTTCTATCTTTCCTATTGGTGGTATTACTATGGAAGGTATTTCCACTATGTCTTCATTATGTAGCAAAGAGCATAGTAAGGAGGTCTGTTTTCGTGTGACTGTCCTCCACCAGTACTATTAGTAGGTTCAGTAGTACCGTAGCCTGATTGTGCTTTAGAAGGAGCGTAACGAATAGGAAGACTGTTATTCCAAGTACCACCATACGTATATGCTGTGTGACCGTGGCTAGGCATTTGGTCTACAGTAAGTGTTACATAATCCGCACCACCAGTGTTTCCTACACCGTAAGAGTTACCAGCACCAACAACGAATCTATTTCTTAAATCTGGTGTACTGTTTGAGCCATTACATAATACCCATCCAGAAGGAATACTAGCTTCACTACCAGACCAAAGCATTATCATGCCAGATACAAACGCTGAAATACCAGTTAGGTTTGATCCATCACCAACAAAATTGTCAGCGTAAACATTTGCAAATCTTGTACTATTTGTACCTAAGTTTCTAGTGCTATCTCCGTCAGGTGTAATGTTTTCACAAGTTACATCACCTGAAAACTCACCACCAGCTAAAGGCATCTTAGTAGCAATGCTGTTGGTTACAGTTGTAGAGAAATTAGCGTCATCACCTAAAGCTGCTGCTAACTCATTAAGAGTATTTAAAGCACTTGGAGATGAATCTACTAAGTTAGATATAGCTGTATCTGTGTACGCAGTTGTAGCAACTTTTGTACTGTTATCGCCAGCAGACTGTGTTGTTGCTGTAACAGAGTTATGTAGAACTCCATGTAAATTGTCAGCATAAACATTAGTCCAACGTGTAGCGTCAGCTCCTAAGCTATATGTACTATCAGCAGATGGATTTATACTTCCATGAGAAATATGAACGCCATTATAACCACCAAATTTCCAAACAGTACCTATAGAACTACCAGCATTATAAGCACCTGTAACTTCTAAATAGCCACTACTATCTAAACGAATAATTGGTGAAGTTCCAGAACCTACACTAAATTTAATATCTCCATAGGTAAATAGATCAACGTGTTGGCTAGGTCTACCTAAAGTTAAAGTATTAGGACTAAGACGCATGTTCTCGTCTGTACCATCAAGACTTACTTTAAATTCACCAGTTCCAGAATCAATTATTTCAGCTTTAGAGTTACCTTCACTAATTGAATCTGTATTAATATTTGCTATTGCAGTAGTCGTATATGCTGTTGTTGCTACCTTTGTGCTGTTATCAGAAGCAGCTTGAGTAGTTGCAGTTACACCGTCTGCCAATACAGCAGAACCTAAAATTGTACCGTTAGTAGTTGATAAACTATCTTTTGATGTTTTTAAAGCTGCTACATCTACACCGTCTACTGTTCCAGATACGCTGATATTTCCTGTAACAGTTAATGCTCCAGTTGCAGCAGTACCAGCAACATCAAGGTTTCCATCTGTTTCTACAAGTTGACTTCCAAAGTTAGGTTGAACTTTAACTCCAGCTAAGTGTGAGTTTTGTATTCTGCCAACTATGGAAAGACTAGAAACATTGTCCATGTTTTCTTTTGCAAGAGGTGTACCTCCTGCTGTACTACCGTCATGTACGACAGCAGTATCTTTTGTGGTATCTATAGTTACTTCGCCTTCAGCACCAGTAAATGACCCGTGCTGAGTTGTAGTACCACGTCTTAATTTTAATAATTTAGCCATTTAAAGTGTACCGAAATCGAGTTGTAAATTTGCTCCGTCTATTGTTCCTACGTTTGTCATGTTGTTATTTTGAGCATCTAATGCACCACCTAGTTGAGGTGTTGTATCACTAACAACATCTGAAATTCCTGAGTTAGATGTAATACCAGCCCAAATAGTTCCGTTATAGTTTTTTAAAACATTATTTGTTTCGTCATACCAAAGATCACCATTAGATGGAGATGAAGGTTGACTAGCAGATATTTTGTACTCATTAGCATATCTATTTACGTCTCCTATAGAAGCTCCAACTGTATTTACATTGCTTATAGAGTTTTTAACTGTATTTACATTTGATATGTTTGTTGAAACTGTATTAATAGAAGAGATATTATCTGAAATAGTTTTTAGTGGGTCATCTTTAACAGTGATGGTGTTACCCATACCTGTGTGAGCTGTGCAGTAATAATGAAATCCTGTTGGTTGTGTTTCAGGTATTTTTATAACTACTTTTGCACCAGCTTGTCCCTGAGTACCAGTTACTGTGACGTTGGTAGTATATTGAGCTGTATTTCCGTGGAATCTTAATGGATGGTTTGCATTTGACGCATCACTTACATCAAATGTGTAGGTCCAACCTTTATATAAAGTAAGAGCTGGTTTATCTACACCGTCAATAATAAATTTGCCTGTAGCTGCTGTTACTGTAAATGTTGCTTCATCTTCTAATATGTCTGCAACAATATCTAGTGAACCGTTTGAACTACCTGTAGTAACAGCATCACTTATAAGACCTAAGTCTTCTTGATAAGTAATCGCACCTGAGACAATAGCAATATCATTAAGAACACTCTGTGCAGGGGTGACGATAGCCCAATTAGTCCCGTCATATACCCGTAAATTATCGGAGGAATTATCAAACCATAAATCGCCGTCTTGTAAGTTGGATCCATCTACTCTCTGTGTAGGCGCACTGCCTCCTATTTGGTATAAATCTGCAAAGTTATTTATATCTACTACGTTTGCACCGGCTGCTGAAATATTAGTAATGTTGCTTGCAACTGTTGTAACTTCAGTAGCTTTAGGAACTAATCTATGAAAAGTATATGTGTTAAGTGTCGAAGTAGATTCAACTAATAATCCAAAACCTTGAGGTAGAGCTGAAGGTACTCCAGTAATAGTTACTGTGCTATTTCCTACAGTTCCGTTTGCAATAGTTACTGTAGTTCCACTAGGAGTATAAGACTGTGTTAAAGCACCAATACTCATTATTGCTGATTGACCTGTAGCTCCTTGTGGGTTGGTATTTGGAAAAACTAATTCAGTAGCAATAACAGTAAAACCACCAACCTCATCAACAAGGTCAATAATTCTTGCGTTAATAGCAGCCGTAGTAGCTACAAACGCATCTGAGTTAGACCAAGTTTGTCCACTAGCAATAGTTTCAGAAGAGTCTTGTCTGAGGAATCTAGCTTCAGCTTCTGTTTCTGTGTAGTATCTAGCATCTAGTACGTTTGCTCCAGCGTTTGCTGCTGGGTTTAACTCAGTTTCTGTGTAGTATCTGTTGTCTAATTGACCAGCATCTAGTTGAGTTTCTGTGTAATATCTATTGTCTAACTGCCCTGCATTTAGTTCAGTTTCTGTGTAGTATCTATTGTCTAACTGACCAGCATCTAGTTCTGTTTCTGTGTAATACCTGTTATCTAAAGTTCCAGTTGCTATATCAGCACTAACAATAGTTCCGTCAACTATGTTGGCACTTGCGACTGTTATTCCAGTTGGCAACGCACCATTATTTAATTTTGCAGCAGGAATAGTTCCGTCTGCCAACTTAGTACCAGATATGCCTGCTGAGGCATGTATGTCCTCATTAAGAATAGAACCATCAACTATGTTTGATGAGTTAACTGTTATTCCAGACTTAAGTAATCCATCAGCAATTTTGCTGTTATCTATAGCTGCACTAGCATTTATATCAGCATTGACAATAGTTCCATCTTCAATCTTTGCAGATGTAACTTGTCCATCTTTAATATCTGCTGTAATTACTTTACTTCTAGCTTCAGCAACACCCATTCGTGCCATGTCATGTATGGCATTTAAATCGGCTGCTCTTATAGATGAGCCGGGTTGGAATGAAGCTGCTGCTGTATCTACATCTGTTTCTCTATATATATGTACGTTTCCACTTCCTGATGGAGCTGCTGCTCCTAAGGTAACTGTGGTTCCACTTACGGAGTACTCGCCACTACCGGGAGTACCTGTTGTATAAGTTTGTAAAGTTCCACCAATTCTTACTTTGATGTCACTTGCTTTTAAATATTCAATTGTAATGGTGTATGAGGTGGCACCACCATTTTTAAATTCTTCAGTTGTTTGTACCGCCATGGTTTATCCACCTTAGTTATTTAGGCATTTCAATTATTTTTTGAATTGTGCCTTTGTTTGCTTTTCTGTTTTTAATTTTTCTTTCTCTTTCTTCGATAAGTAATTTTTGAACGTCGGTATCTTTTTTTATCTTTGCCCAAGCTCTTTTCTTAGCTCGATCAAATAATTTGGCAATCCGTTTGTAGTGTGGGAAGTTTCTTGGATCCACATCGCTCATGCCATTTTTTCTGTAATAGTTCATCTCACCAAGAGAAATTTGTATTCCTTCGTCTGCTGCTAACTTGTCTAATTGTGCTTCTAGATTTTGTTCTCCAATAGCTTTTTGGAACATAGACCTTACTTTTGGACTGTCAGATAAATCTGTTCCATCTGGAGCTGAATATGTAGAAGTTCTCATGTCGTAACCACTATTAAATAAAAGCTCTCTACCGGGTGTGTAATCTATATTGAAATTCACAGGCGAAATTGCATTCCACATACGAGTAATAAAATCATGATCTTTGATAGGTCTTCCAGTTAAGATGTCGTATTTTATTGGTAATGGGTCTGCTGCAATATTCTCAGTTATTAAGTTTCTATTTCTTATAGAACTTCCAATATCAGAACCTAATTCTCTTGTATAAGGTGTAAGAACTTTACCTATTTCATTTCTAAGACTAGATAGTGGAAGAGTATTGTTCATTAATGAAGCAATAATTCTTTGTTGTTGTCCGGGAGCACCAGAAAATAAATCTACAAATGACTGTAATCCTGCTAAGTAAGATTTACTTGTCACAGTACCAGCTAAAGCCATTGCTAATTTAGATAATCTATCTTCTGCCCATTCTTCACCCATTAACTGTTGGTGATCTCCTATATCTCCTACTAACGCAAGTATTTGGTTATAAGGTTCAAAAGCATCATAGTTTACCCAAACGTTACCAATTTTAATTGTTCTTGGTTTCCATCCAGCATCTAACCATGCTTGTCTTTGTTGCCTATCTGTCGGTCCGTTACCATGTAAATTACCACTAAGATATGCCATTGATGCCATACTTAATGCTGCTGATCCGATAGCTAATCTTCCGTTTTGAACGGCTTTAGCTGTCATTAAATCTTGTGCATTATGTATCCCATATTTGTGCAGTGATGTCAGATTAGAACCGGGCTTAGCTCTAGCTATTTCATTAAATTCTTTTACTAAAAAATTAAATCCGGGAGTATGTTTAGCAGTTAGTGCTAATCCATTAATACCTGTTCTAGCAAATAGAAAGAATGGTCTAGCCCATGGGGCTTCATTAAAAGCTTCTCCTAATTTTTGAGAAAATCCAGTTAAGTCTTGAGTAAGAGTAGCTTCTTTTCTACTGTATTCAGCAGCAGCATCTGTGATATTTCCATTAGCATCGAAGATTTCTTTATTAAAATTATCTTCCATTTCCTTAAAGAATTTTGCATCTAGGTTTTGGAAATTACCATCAGGTAAATTATTTGCTGCTTTTAAGAATGCTTTTTCTCTAGCTCTAGCTCTACCAATAATCAATGCAAAAGCATCGTCAGTAGATGCCATGATTTTAGTTGAGTAGGTTAAGAAACTATTGTCATTTAAACCTCTAACCATATTGGCAGTTCTATATAAAATCTTATCTATTTTGTCGCCTCTGGTTTCAGCCCAATGACCATACATAGTCCATTGGTCATCTTGTTTTGTTCTCTCAACAAATCGAGTTTTCATTGTTGATATATCACCAGACCAATAACTATTTAGTTTTCTTTTAAATAACTCAAACGATTCAGGTATTGCTTCTCGCATTGCATTAAGAGAAGCTAATCCAGCTCTCATTGTTGCTGAGTCTCCACGCATCAAACCACCCATAGCCATAGCCATTGGTCGTGCAAATGATGCGGTGGATGTACCCATGATTGCTCGGACTGCTGTTTTAGGTCCAGACAAAACACTATGAGTAAACATAGATCCCATCTCTCTTAAAAATGCACCAGTCTTTTTAGGATCTCCAGCCCATTCACCACCTCTCATCTTGACACGCATAAATGCATCTAAGTCGTCAAGAGTATGGATATCTTTAGCCATTGATATACCTTCAAACATTGCTTTAAATACTTCATCACCACCTTCTTCAGTAGTCATATCCAACGCCATACGGAAAGCATCAATACTTTCCTGTACTTGTTTGTCTATCATTTCAGCTTGGAGTTTTGGAGTAACTGTTTTACCCTTCATCTTTCCGTACTGACGAAGTTGTTGAGATATGTCTGCACTAGCCATCTTTCTAATTTGCAAACCAGCAATTAGTTTTTCAACCATTTTTTGTGCAGGACCATCAATATCTTTAATGTCGTATATATCTGCTAATTCTCTAGCTGCGACTCCTGCATCTCTAATTTCATTAAATAGAGAAGCATTAATCATGTCTATAGCATCAGCATATTCACTTGATACGTAGGAATATAAAACTTTTTTTCCGCTTTTACGCTCAAATCTTTCCTTACTAATTTCTTTCCAGAACTCTTCAGGAGTCATGTCAGATGTATTTCTACCTTCAAAGACAGCTTTATAAGTATCAAGATCTTGTGCATACATTTCATCAAGAGTCTTGCCTTGTCTTGCAGCAGTCTCTTTCATCTGCTGAACATAACCTTGACTTCTAAATCTACGTAGTACTTTTTCAATAACTGATCTAGCTTCTTTAGTTCCTTTAGTAAGTGCAGTTACTTCAGTGTTAGATAGTGAAGATCCAACACTTCCATCTTCAGAACCAAAGTTATTCTTTTTAGCTTTTCTAGCCTTATTAAGATTTTGAGCTGTATCTAATGAAGTGGTAGCTTTTTGTGATCTGTCTGCCATAGAAGGATTCTTACTTGCTCTGAATCCGGGTTCCTTCATCTGAGTAGCAGCTTCTTCTAGTTGTTGTGATTTAATACTTTTCTTTCTAGAAGTAATAAAATTATCTACTTGTTCTTTTGGAAAGTTTCTAGCTATACCACTAAAAACAGTATCGAATACACCTCCAAGAACTAATCCTTCAGTTACGTTTTTAAGGGTATTCATTATTGGACCATCATGCTCTTGTGAAGCNAGTGGTGTGTCTAGTAAAGGAAANCGTTCCTTTAGCATTCCAGAGATATTACTATCTATAGAATCTTTATCTAATAAGTCAAATCTAGCTCCAGTTAAAGCACCCTGTTTAAGTGTTTGTAAAAATGTAAGACCTTTACCTACCTTTCCAAAACCACCAGTAGCAGCTAATGTTGTTCCAACTTCAGTAACACCTTTAATCAATCCTCCCCACCAAGTTTTAGTCTCTAGTGGATCTTCTTCTCCATAAAGAAAGTCATCCCATTTTGGTTCATAACCTTCTTCAGATGCTTCACCTGAAACCATGTCAATGACTCTTTCAGGTGTAGTAATTATATTGGCAGCAGCTTCTCTAACACCAGCTATGGGAGCTTTAATTGTGTCAGTTATATAGTCACCTAAATTAGCTCCTTCTGGCTTGTTAACTTCGGCTGCTTGTTCTTCTTGTTCAGCATATTGTGCTTGAACAGCAGCTCGTTCTTGTTCGGCTGCTTGCATGTTTTCGACTGCCGCAGCAGTCTCCTCTTCGGATAATCCATCTTCTCCAGATATTTCTATCTCAAGCGTTGGATCAAATTCTTCATTCATAGTTACCACGGTAAATATTGCCATATGTAAGGCAAGTAAACCGCAGTTACTCGTCCTTAATCATATTTGCTTTTTTGTTATAAATGGATGTTTTTACGTTTTGGTCTCCAGCTCCTTGCAATGTATATCTTGCTCTTGTAATACGACCACGAGTTGGAAATTTGTATAAAAGATTTTTTACTTCTTCGTCTAATTCTTCATCTGAATTATCATCTTCAACTTCTGTTTGGAGTAATAATCTAACTTGTGAATTTGCTAAGTTTATTGGATTTATACCTAATCTCATAGCTAAATCTCTGTAATAACTTGGTACATCTTTTAGCTGTTTTGTTGGTGAATTATGCCACAGTACTAATCCTTTTTCTATTTCAGCGTTAGTTGTTATTTTAGATGTTTTCCATTTACCACCACCAGCTTGAGTCATAGATACTTGCATCATTCGACCATAAGTTTCATCCTCAGTTGCAAAATCTATATTCATCATTTGCTTTACTGCCTGTGGGTTACTAGCTGCCATTTGTACAGCTTGTTTAGCTGCTGCCATGGCTTGTTCAGGAGTAGCTACAATTTGACCATTACGCATCAAAGTAGAAACATAAGTCTTATCAAATATGGCTTGCAAATTATCTCTTAAGGCTATCCACTGAGGTGATTTAATATCAGTCTCACCAAATTGATCTTCTGATGCTTCATTAGTCCAAGACTTAACCCACTCTGTACCTTCTTTTTCATCATCTGTACCGGGAGTAAGTGCTGTACTGTCAATAATTTTATCTTTATATTTGTTATATATTTCCGTGCTGACATTAGCCATATCAAAATCATATACACCACCTTGGTAGCGGATAGATTCCTGAATCATAGCTTCCGCAGCATCATCATCTAAATGACCAGCTAATGCTGAAGATATTTCAGTTGGAACATAACCACCATATTCAGCTTTGTAATAAGCCATTAACATGGTTTTCTTTTTATTATCTAAATTAGCTATTGCTTTAATTGATTGAACATCAGCAGTTATTTTAGCTGCCTTTAATTCTTCTTCAGCTTGCACTCCTTTTTGTGCAGCTTTCATAAGTTCTACATCTATACCATCCCATTCTTTCCATGAGCTCATAGTTTTAATAGAACCATCACGTGCTTCTATTTCATGTGAAACTACAGCCATAGCTTCTGGATAAGATACTTCACCTCTTGACACTAAATCAATTAAAGTTTCCTTAAATGCAATTCTTCCAACTGAAACTGTAGTTCTATTACGAGCTGCATATCTAGCTGACCAATCATGAGCAACTTGATGTCCAGCATCTAAATCAGCAGTAATAAAACTATCTTTAATAAAGTTTGCATCAAACTCTGCTACTTGTATTTGATAAGCATTTTCTCTTGCAACTGCTTGTTTCTTTTGTCTTGCTTCATCAAATTTATCTATTTGTGGTTTGACAACAGAAGCTACTAAAGCATCATTTAATCCTGCAAATTGCTTTGCATATTCAAATTTAATTTTTTGATCTAATGCTGCTTGTTCAGATGGAGAAAGACCATCCATATGTCCAACAGAAACTTGCTTACCATCTCTAACTACATCTATCTTTGTTGTTTCGTAAGCATCATAAACATATTGGTCGTAGCCTTTAGCTTTTTGGATAGCATATTGTTCTGCAACCATATACTTTTCCCAACCAGCCATCTTACGAAATTCTGTAGCAGTAATAAAATCACCGGTTTCAGCTTCGTATTTAGAAGCAAATTCTTGTGTAGCTAAATCATCTTCAAATAACTTTTCTTTTTCTCCTGCAAAATGTGCTTCTAATTCAGGACTAACACCTCTTGTTAAGACATCTAATTTGATTTCTGCTTCTCTATCTTCTCTAAATTTGTCTTGTCTTTTTTGTATTACGTCTCCAATTGTGGAAGAAAGTTTCGATAAACCATCCCACATCTTTTCTGTTTGTCTAAGTTTATCTTCACCTACTTGTTTTAACTGTTGAAAATATCTTTCTTCACTTTGTTGTACTTCTCTATCAACTCTTTCCTGCTCTGGAACAATATCAACTATTTGTTCTGGAGTAATTGACTGACCTGTTATCTGATAATTTGGAATCATTTTACGACCTCCATATTAACGTCTATCTTGCTGTAATCAACAGTTAGATAATTTTGATCTATACCTACAGCCATAGGATTTTTCTGTACGACATCCTGAGCCATAGCTCCACGGAATCTTACATCTCCACCTTTGTAGTTAAATTCATAGATCTTATAACCTTGTGGTGATACTCCTACTTCTTCAATATTTTCTTTTAATCTGATGTCACTAGCCATTGCTCCATATTGCTGACCTGTTGGTGCTGTGTTTGCATAGCTAGTAGTGGTTCCTGTTCCACCACCCATACCACCAATACCTTCACCGATAGCATTAGCCATTCCCATCATAAAGACCAGCCCAGGATTTTCCATTTGAGGAGGAGGAGGTGCAAAGTCTGCTATAGGCATGACTGCAACTTTTCCAAAGGATTTATTTAATGTTGATTTAAGTTGTCTATTAACATCTTCATTACTTGCTTTAGCTGCATAACCAGCCATAGCTAATCCTCTTGATCTCATTGCTTGACTTATGCCAAAGTTGCCTTTGTTCATAACTAACTGTCTAGCTACGGCTCTACCTCTAATACCACGCTCTGCTGCTGATACTTCTATATCACCTTCGTTTATAAGCATCTTCTTAAAATCTTCTTGGTTTTCTAAGATTGCTAAAGATTTTGCATTATTTAATTGTTGTTGTGTTCTTGTATAAGCACGTTGAGCTGCGATATTTGCTAGATCAACCTCTTGTTCAAACTGAACTTTCTTAGTTTGATATGTACTTCTCTGTTGCATCCACTTACGTTCTCTGACTTTAAGTTGATGCTTGTACACCATACGTTTATGTTTATTATTCGCGGACGCTTGAGCTGCTCCGCCTATCGCGGACACTGCTGGTCCTATCGCTGCTGGACTGCACACGGCAAAATTCTATAAAGGATAAATTGTTTGGTCCGTAGGGAAATTTCCTAAGAAATTTAAAACCTAAAAACCTAAGTAACTTGATATGGACTTTGTTTCTTTCGTCAACAAAGTTCCACAGTAACTTGTCTTTTCTCGACCTAACATAACGTCTTGCTTCTCTAGCAAACGTATGTGGAAATTTCAAAATTGCTGGGGTACATAGCATCCAGATTTGCCCACCTTTGTAGACTCCTGCTATGCCACATATCTCGTCATCTGGATTAGTAAAATACACTGAATCAGAATTATGAACTCCGACTACTAAAGCATTTATAGGGTCATGTCCATGACCTTCTTTTACTTCCCGATAATCATCTGGTAATAAATTAGAAGCTACACGAAGTGCAGCCTCTAACGTTGCTGGGTGAATATGTTTACTCATTTAAAGCATGTTGTAATTTTTCAATAGTTTCTTGCATCCAAGATTCCCAAGGGTTTCCTAGTGGTAGGTTCATACCCTTGTACATCTTGTTTTTCTTAAGCCATTGAATATAGATACGTACTTCTTGTTCAGTAAGGGTGATATTAAACACGAGTATAAAAATTGTTGTTGTAAACTCCTTCCCAAGTCATATATAAAATGTTGGCTGGAGTTGGGTGTGTAGATTGTATTTTTAAAGATACGTTTGTATTTCTGTCGTAAATAGGAACTGTATATAGTTTGTTGTCATTACGTATTGTTGCTGTGTTAGCTAAATACTGGTTAGCTAAACCAACTTCAAATTCTTCAGTGTAGTCAGCTCTACCACTTCTAGTTAATGTGGCTTCATAAAAACCGATAGGACCAAAAGCAAAACTCGCTCTGTGCACTATTGTGTTAGCTCTACTATCAGAAAAAAATGATTCTCCTTCTCTTCTAGTTACATAGATAGTTGGAAGAGTAACGTCCATTGTAAATTGATAACCAATTAAAAATGTCTGTCCTGACCAGTCACCATCAATTTCTAAATTACTACCATTAACAGTTATCAAACCATATCTACCGATAGCTGTTGCTGGATTATTAGTATCATCCACATCATAAGCTGCTAGTTGATTAGTACTTTCTAAGCCAGTAGGTTTAGCTTTTGTAGATTTACCTGTTGTAGCGTTATAAGTCCAACCACTTGTAGACATTAAATGATCTAGGTGTACTCTATTTTCTGCTAAAGCAAAAGTATTACCATCCATCTTTATCGCATATTTAAGTAGTTGATCTTTATTGTTATTACGTACAACTACAAATAAGAAATCATCCTGCATGCAATGGTATTGAATAGTACCTGTAAGAGTCCATTTAAACCATGCTGCTAGTTTTCTTTCTCTAATATTGTCAAAGTATCTGTAACCATAAAGAGTTGACGTACCTTCTTCACTGAAAAAGATAACTGAGTTTTCTCTGGAGTTAGATATAAGTTTTAAATCTTTCTCAAATAACCTAGAAACAACTTTACTTTGTTCTATTATTTCTGGTTCTCCTTCTCTTTGTATTTGTGCCATCTCAAAGAATCTTGAGAATTTACCAGCATTATCTAAGAACCCAATAGTTGTACCCAGAGAGACAGGATTTGTAGCAAAATTAAAGTTGTAAGTAGAAAGAGCATTGATCTTAGCTGTTGTTGGGCTGAACACGTCACTATCTGTAGTGAGCATGAATTGTTGATTTTTAGAAAATAGAACTAAACCTGTATTGGTCTGTATGCCATCAAATAAAATTGCTGGATATTCTGAACTAGCTGCTATATCTATTGGATCACTAGCTACAAATTGAATAGCTGATTTAGCAAAGAAATTTGTAAAGTCTCCCGGACGGGACATGACTATATATTCATCTGCAAGAATCGCAAATCTATTTCTAAAGAACAGCATTTTATTGATAGTCTTTCCTACAAATGAAGGTTCAGGATTAGTTACATCATCACCTACTATTGCATCATCCCACTGTGGTACTGAGTATTGAGTACCTGAAATTGTGTAATTAGAACCATCTAATTCAGTCAATCTAAAATTACCGTCAGCAGTTCTTATAAGAAGTACTGGCATCGTTGATCTTTTTAGTCTAATCTTTCTTCCGGGTTTAGCACATTCTTCCCATGTACCTTCGCCATCTAAAAATGTGCCATCTGCTTTTTGTTTACCAAAGAATTTGACATAGTGGTTATCTTCCTCTGCGTCACCATTAACTACTTCAATGACCATTCCATGTTTACATTGGCTAGGTAAATCACCTACATCATTTACCGTTCCAGAGACTACATTTAATAACTCACCTACAGGAGTAGATGCGTTAAATTCAGTAGCTCTCTTAATATGTAATCCAGTACCAATAGTCGTTATATCTGCATTAGTAAAATTACCTTGAGATATAAGTTCAGTTCTAATATCTCCAAGAATACTTTCAGCAGTAATAGTCGTTTCAGTATCGAATGGTGTAGGTTGTGGTCTAACTAATCCAAGGTTTGCTTGAACTATAGATTCACTGGTTGCTTCTACAAGAACTTTATAATATCCATCTTTCATCCATACATAAAAGAAGTCTCCTGTTTGCCAGCCTTCTCCACCATGCAGTAAGTCATAGGTAGTTGTGTACCTAGCTTGATATGTTGTTTCTTGACTACTACCACTTCCAGTTGTAAAAGGTACTGACTGACCTGTTGTAGCTATACGGAAATATAAATTCTTTCTTCCTGTCTGACCTGTTTCTGAAGAGTTAACATCACCAGAATGTGTAGAACCTGAAGAGTTAGCAGAAGTAGTATTAAATGTAAATGTTGTAGCACTAGGGACACTTGCAATATTTTTAAATGTATCCTCATTAACAAGACCACCAGTTACAAAATCAAAGAACATTGCTGTTCCTGCTGATAGTCCATGAGGTGTAGCTGTAGTTACTGTGACAACATTACTTCCATTTGCTTGGGTGTAAGACCCTCCAAAAAATTTCTTGTGAATATTAACTGTGTATTGATAGTTAGTATCTGAATAATCTCCATTTGCATTTAAGACACCACCTACAGCTCCTTCGTCAGTAAGTTGGTCTCCGGTAGAAACACTAAATATACGTGTACCTACGTTAGGTGCATAAGCATCTCTACCATCTCCTGATGTATGTCCACATCTATAGTTAGGTAGGTTTCCTCTATCAGCGTGTGGTCGCATGTAGAAGTTAGTATCACAATAGTTATTACTTGAGTTAAGTAGAGTTACGCTTATTCTTGTAGCTGTACTTACTGTCGAAGTATTTGTGTTGTCAAAAACATTAAGTGCATACTGTTTTGCATAGCTGATACTTTTCAACTCGACAAAAATTTCTTTGCCAAAATTTCCGACTGGTTCAACAGTCGTATCCATCTCAACAGTTTTAGTTCTGTTGTTGATATAGGTGAAATCATTCAAAGTTAACGTTTGAATATCTTCATCACCTGTATGAGTTAAATAATTATTATTTCCTATAGCATTAACTACAGTTTTCTCTGCTCCTGTTAAACAGTCCCACATTTTTAGGACACCATTCTGTGCTATCTGTCCTATGTACTGTTCATTTTCGTCTCGGTAATAATGAAACCATCTACCGTTAGTTGTGGAATTATTTGTTCCGTCACTCAAAGATGCCACAAACTTTCCAGCCGGTCTCTTTAATAATCCTTGTGTAATATCAGGAAGTGCATTAGTCATGTCACTTACTTGACCCGGAACTTTGTATTCATCAGGCTGTTGTGATATACCCTGAGTTAAATTTGGAATAGTTTGTGTAACGTTTGCCATTATCTAATAAGTGCTTTGTAAGGTTGATAAGATCTGTAGTTACTTTCATGTGGGAAGCCAAAGAAAGTATGATCTCCTTGTTCACAGTCGTACTCCAATGCAGTTGCTTTAGTTTGAGTTTCCTCTAGCTGTAAAAGCTGAACTAAATCTGCGTTAGAAACTAATTGTGTTGCTGCTCTTACAGAAGCTCTAGCGATTATGTATCGCTGAATAGCTGNAGGNACATCTGTNAAANCTCGTAAGTAAGTNATGTCAAAATATAAGTCGCNAGNAAATACATCAGTATGTTCTACGTTGTCATATAACTTTCCGTTCTTTNTTACNACGTCTCTAGTTTTGTCATATAAACCATCATGTACATCAAATCTAAGGTAATCAGTTGGTATTAAGAAATTACCATTTGCATCTGGAGATCTTCTTACGTGATCTTCTTTGTTGAAATGCCAACCTTCGTTCTGTACATTCTTATTTGTTTCGTCTAATAAATTTTTTATAAATCCAACTTCTGGATTTTGCAAAGCTTGTAGATTTAAAGCTGTTATAGGTGACTGACCTATGCTACCCAAGATTGAATTAACTGCGGATAGTTCGGTATCGGTTGCTATTGGTGTAGTCATAGATAAAAAAATGGGAGCCGAAGCTCCCGTATAAAAAATAAAAATTAAGCAATGTTTGCAGGGTATGTTGTACCGAATGCTGTTGGTGCTGTAGCACCTACATAAAGTTCAACTGCTGCTGCTGGGTTTAGGAAATCTGCACCCATAGCTAGTCTTCCAAGGATTACGTCACCTTGGTAAACAACTGAAACGTCGCCAGAAGTTACCTGAACCTGTGGTCCGATAGCTTCTACAACCCCTGCGGCTTCCTTCTGGAAGATCAAACCACATGACTTATTGAAGTCAGTAGCGTTACCGTAGTTGTTGTTTAATCCATCAACTGAAGCTCTACCGTCAGCAATAGCTGTGCCAACATGTGAACCTAAGTTAGAAGGAGATGTCTCACCTGTAGAACCGCCATAAGCTACACCATGCTTAGCTAAGAATGGGATGTTCATTGACTTGTAGATCTTGATGCCTGCAATTTCAATGATTCCATTACCTGACTGTAATGCTGAACCTTGAACGTCTCTGTTGATAAGACCGTTAGAACCTATGTCCTGTATAAGTGCGTAGTACTGACGAGGGTTTAGTACAGCTACTCTGCCGCCACTAGAAACTCCTTTTTCGTCAAGAGCTGCTGCTGCATCATAGAAAGCATTAACTAAGTTGCCTGCGTTGTAAGCATCAGAATCATTAGTTGTTGATCCAACTCTGATCTGTGTTCCACCGGGCTCTACGAAGTTAGTCTTAGATACAGGAGAAGCCTGTCTTGCACCTTTTGCGATAGCTCTGAAGATGAGTCTGTCATACTTCTCTGCTAATGCGTATCCAATCTTCTTGGAAATCTCGCCCCTCAATTCAAAGTGTGCGAGTGTCTCGTCTAGCTCATACACGAATGCACTAGAGATAAGAAGGTCATCACAAGTGATTGTCTTCTCAGCTACTGGAGGTGCTCCGTCGCTGTTACCGAGAATGCTGTTTCCGGGTGTATGGAACTCCGCAGTTGTTCTACCTGTGTAGATGAACTGAAGACTCTTTCCATTCTTGAGTGTTCTCTTCATTACCAAGTCACGAGCAATAGACTCATGCTGGAAGCCTTTGAACATCTCACCACTGAACAGCTTTAAGTACAATGCTCTAGCGTCACCGGCACTATTTAACTGACCCTGACGAGTAAGTTGTGCCTTTAATGGAGCTTGAGCAGTCGTATATTGTGTCTGCTGTGCCATGATTAATGGTAAAAATTAAAGGTATATATTGTCGTTCCTAACGTTAGAATGTTGTCAGTCTTAATTGGTCTAACGTGAGACTGTCACGTTTTGTGGTCTTTTCCCACCGTCGACGGGTAAAAGGTATCCTCCTCAGAGGGCTTTTCCCAAATTGAGTAGGGAGGAGTTGAACCTCCCCTAGATCGCCTAACCGATTACTCTTGTGTAAGCAACGCCACGATATACGAATGTAACTTTCATGGTTATCTCCATATACCTAAGCCCCGTTCCATGCTTAGGAGTCATGCGTCCCCGAAGGGATGAACGGACGTGGCTGCCAGTGTCGGGTGACACCGGAGATGATAAAGATATTAGTTATCAGTGTTATTAGAGTTAGAAAGTTCTTTATCAGTTTCTTTCTTTTTTTCCTCTTCTTCATTAACTAAAAAACGGGTGACGGTTGCTCTTCCGAATCCGCCACCTTCAGATTGGTGTGACATTATCCTATTGATGGTGCTGTTAGTGCAACTTGTGTTGACTCAGCAGAAGCTAAGTCGAGTGGGAAGTTGTGAGCGTTACGCTCGTGCATTACTTCAAAGCCAAGGTTTTGTCTGTTAACTATGTCAGCCCATGTAGGTATAACTTTTCCATTAGTATCAACTACTGATTGGTTAAAGTTAAAACCATTAAGGTTGAAAGCCATAGTGCAGATTCCCATGGAGGTAAGCCATATGCCAACCACGGGGAAAGTACCAAGAAAGAAATGTAGAGCACGAGAATTATTGAAAGAAGCATATTGAAATATCAATCTCCCAAAGTACCCGTGTGCAGCGACAATATTATATGTCTCTTCATCTTGCCCAAACTTGTAGCCATAGTTCTGCGATACCTCGTCTGTCGTTTCCTTAATAAGTGAGGAAGTAACCAGACTTCCGTGCATAGCAGCGAAAAGAGCTCCACCGAATACCCCAGCAACACCAGCCATATGGAATGGGTGCATGAGGATATTATGCTCGGCTTGGAATACGAACATAAAGTTAAAAGTACCAGAGATACCAAGAGGCATACCATCACTGAAACTCCCCTGCCCAAAAGGGTAGACAAGAAATACAGCTAGTGCTGCTGATACTGGAGCTGTGTATGCTACAAAGATCCAAGGTCTCATTCCTAAACGGTATGAGAGTTCCCATTGTCTTCCTGCATAAGCCAGTACTCCTATTAAGAAGTGGAAGATAATGAGCTGATATGGTCCGCCGTTGTATAACCACTCGTCTAAAGTGCCGGCTTCCCAAATCGGATAAAAGTGCAATCCTATTGCGTTGGAGCTAGGGACTACTGCTCCTGAAATAATGTTGTTTCCGTACAACAACGAACCTGATACTGGTTCACGTATGCCGTCGATGTCCACTGGCGGAGCAGCGATGAAGGCGAGTATAAAACATGTAGTGGCTGCTAGTAAGCAAGGAATCATAAGGACACCAAACCATCCCACGTAGAGACGGTTCTGTGTACTTGTGACCCACTCGCAAAACTTCTGCCAGTTACTACTGCTTTCTCTTGTTAGCGAGATTGCAGCCATTTAGAATACACCGGGGATAATTTGACCGGTTGTTACGTAGGCTCCTAGAGCTGCTACGAAGCCAAGCATTGCTGCCCAGCCATTAAATCTTTCTGCTTCTGGTGTCATTAGTTTTTGATTAGGTAAAACCTGTATAGGTGGTTCGTATGCGTATTCGTTATCGAATAGTGTGTCAAGATCTTTTGTCTTCATCTCTCTCCTTTTAACCATTGCTGATAAGTTTTTTCACCGCCATTTATGCGGTAGTTCTTATAAGCTGTTTGAGTTTTTATAGTTGGTTTGATATTTTCCATATCATCCCAGAGAGTTTTATCTTTTTTTTTAATCTTGAGTTTTTTCTTTTTGTCTTTATTTTTTCCTAGTCCAAACATTAGAAATTCAAATCTGATTGTTCTAGTTTTGCTATGACATCAGCTCTGTAAGCTGGGTCATTGTCATAACGTGGGTCTCCCATAGCTGCTACAAGCTCTGCCTGAGATCTAAATACTTCTCCAGCAGAGTTGGGAGCTCGTCCTTGTAGCATGCGACCTTCGTAGCCATTGGCTTCTTCGTAAGCTGCTTGAAGTCCTTGGAAAGCAATACCAATAGCTGCTGGATTACCAGTGTCAACTACTGAATCGAAAGCATCAATCTGTCTTTCATTTAAATTACCAGCAGCCCACTCAACTATTTGGTTGTAGTTAGCTTCACCGCCTGCTGCATTCATTACGCTGTTTACTTGAGCGTCAGACATCTCATAACTTTGTTGTTGATTGATTTGTCCAGATTCATACATTTCCATATATGCACCAACCAAATCTTGGCTGCTCATTTCAGAAAATTTTTGTATTGTTTCCTCACTCAAAGCACCATCGTTTGCATAGTACTCGTCTGATGCATCATTAATTAAACTGATTTCAGAAGCATAAGTAGATACTTCTTCATCGCTTTCTTCTTCCTCTTCATATCCTTCGTCGCTTTCTTCGTAGTCGTATTCTTCTTCGTCTCTTCCAAGTTTCTTTTGTAATGATAAGTAGGCTGCTTCTAAGTCTTCAGTGTTTTTATATTTTCCAGCTAATAGTCCTTCTTGTTCTGCTACTAACTGTTCTCCTACTTCCAGAGAGTCTTGTTCCTCTGCTGAGAGAACCTCTGTTTCAGGAGTATTATCATAAGAAAGTGTTTCTGCCATTTATTCCATTGGTGGTTGTTGTTCTCCTTGAGACATCATGCCTTGTAGGTTTTCTGAATCAGCTAACTTTGAGTTAGCAAACTGACCAGCTTGTTGTAGAAGTACTGCTTGTTGTTGCTTCTGTTCTATCTCTTCCTTCTCACCTTGTAGTTGTTCAGGAGTCTTAACTAGATTCAATACATCTATACCTTGAGCAGCAGCTAATCTTTTAATTGCTTCTAAAGGATTTATAAATTGCATTGCAGCTTCTGGTCCTACTGTCTGTGCAATTGTTTGCATAAACATAGTCAAAGCTTCTCTGTCTTGACCTCTTCCTAAAGCATTTACACCAGCAACTATAGTTGGTCTAATAATATCTTTAGGTAACTTAGGTAATTCTCTACTTCTTTGAAGAACTAATAGTGTTCTATCTAAATAAGGTATTAAGAAAGATGTAGTTAACAAACTGAAAATTCCTCCAAGCTGTTGTTCAAGTTCTAGTTGAGTAAGTCTTACTTCTTCTGCTGTCACTCTCTCTGCATTTCTCACATTCATCACTAAGAAAGCTTCAAGTAATCTTCTTTCTATAGTTTGTGACATCTGAGCTGCTGTTGAAAAATCAGCAGTTTTTCCTACCTGAACGACTTGGACATCTTCTGCCCTGCCTTGCACGATGGCTCCATTTCCAGCCTTTGCAATAGTTGCTGGCTTTGTGGTTGAAGATGGACTGACCAGAAAGATTACTTTCGAGGCTGCCGCAGCTCCTTCCACTAGAGCTTGTGATAATCCTTCTAGAGATTTGAGATCACCAAGGAACTCTTCTACTCTGCCACGTCCGTACTGTTCTCCATCAACAGAATTAAAAGTCAGGACTAGCCAAGGACTTGCATTCTTAGGAGCCGTACTTCGTGACCCGGGTATTATCATGTCTTCTACTTCTTGGTACCATACCCATCTGCCGTCTTGTAGTTTCACGCACGTGTAAACTTCGACATCATCAGTATGACTACCTTTTGTTTCGTCGATGCCCGTGTTGGTTGCCTTCTTAGGAAGGTCGTAACCGAGTACGTCTCGACTTATCAATTCCTTTGTAACTATTTCTAGGACGTTACCATTTCCATCTCTATTAACGACGTACCTATTAAGAGGATAGTTTTTTATACCATCTTTACCCATAAACAAAAGTGCATTACCACCAACAATCAAATGTTTAAGTGCTTGGTGTATAACAACTCTGTCATTTGAAGCAGCGACGTAGTCCATGACCATTCGCTCCATCTTAGATAAAGAAAGATCTAATTCTCCTAGTGCCTCTGGTGGTAATTCTTCACCTAACTTATCTTCACGTACCTGTAGTTTGAAGAAGGTAGATTGTGGAGGTAGGATTGCAAGCATTAATTTTGCTGCAAGCCCTACCACACACTTACTACCTACTGACTGCCACGGTATATTTAAAGTTTCGTGTGTAGGTCTTGAAGAAGTATCGTCTTGAATTAAATAAGGTAACGTGAGTTTGCTACAGTCAACGGCTTTGTCTAGGAATTGTCTTCGATCTGTTACCAGTTGATTGTATCTCTCACGAGCTAACATTAGTTAAGTCCTCCAGTTCCTGCTGAACCTGAGCTACCTGTATTTACTTTAGGATTCAATTTAATCCTTAATGAACCTGTACCTTTGGAGTACTGGTTTTTATTTTTATTACCACGATCATCCTTTGCCCTCTTAACCTGTGGGTTCACATCCTTAATGATTGGATCTGGTGGTGGTGCCGTAGGTGTTGGTGGCAAGGGTGGTGGTGGAGCTGGTGGTAATGGTGCTGGTGCTGGCGGTGCTCCGCCTCCTCCTAAACACATAATTAAATTTCCTCGTCTTCTATTGATTTAATAAAGTCAATCACGCTGGCTTGTCCAGCTCTATACATGATTGATTCGATTGGTTCTTTTGGGTGTATTGGTTTCCACCCGAAGTTTTGATCTAACTTCTTTAATAACTCATCAAGCCTATCGTTGTGAAGCTTAAGAGTATTGAGGGAGATTGACATTCGAGTGTTCAAAAAATGCAGGCATTCTGGCTGCCTTTGTCTGAGAAAATTCTGGTGCTTTGCCTTCGTACATAAGTCTGTCGCTGGCATCTAACCAAAATTTTTTGTC
>FUFK010046216.1_pt1 | contig 22773 bp, 22 predicted proteins | sample 1021851 | NCBI WGS metagenome assembly FUFK01 (sample SAMEA51879418, study PRJEB19060) | metagenome
AGGACAAAATAAGTCGATCACGTTTGACGGACGAGAGATACGACTAACTACAGGACTATATGCTCCTCAAGCAAGTGGATCAGTAATGATTGAGTGTGGAGACACCTCTTTATTAGTCACAGCTACAAAAACTACAAAAAAAGAAGTCGCTGACTTTCTTCCTTTAATATGTGACTACGAGGAAAAATTATATGCCGCAGGAAGGATTCCAGGCGGTTTCATGAGGAGAGAAGGTCGCCCCCCAGAAAGAGCAACTTTAATTTCAAGATTGATTGATAGACCGATGAGGCCTTTATTCCCCTCATGGATGAGAGATGAAATTCAGATCGTTGCCTCTTGCCTCTCTCTTGATGAAAGGGTTCCAGCAGATGTTTTAGCTGTAACGGGAGCATCAATAGCAACATTGCTAGGCGAAATTCCATTTTATGGGCCGATGGCTGCAGTTAGAGTTGGACTTATAGGAGATGATTTCATCTTAAATCCAAGCTATAGAGAAATAGAAAAAGGCGATCTAGACATTGTTGTAGCAGGATCACCCGACGGAATTGTAATGATCGAAGCAGGAGCTAATCAATTATCTGAGCAAGATACTATTGAAGCTATAGATTTTGGTTACGAAGCTGTTACAGAACTTATAAAATCTCAAGAAGAGTTATTAAAAGATTTAGGAATAAAACAGATTAAACCATCAGATCCTGAAGAAGATAAAACATTATCTTCATATCTAGAAAAAAATTGCACAAAATCTATTGAACTTGTATTAAAGAAATTTGATCAGACAAAAGAACAAAGAGATATTGAACTAGAAAAAATAAAAATTGAATCTCAAAGCAAAATTGAATCTTTAAAAGATGACAACCAATTAAAAGTTTTATTAACAAATAATGAAAAGTTATTAAGTTCCGACTTTAAAAAACTTACAAAGAAATTAATGAGATCACAAATTATTAAAGATGGTAAAAGAGTTGATGGCAGAGACTTAGATGAAGTAAGAAAAATTTCAGCATCTGCTGGAATTCTACCTAAAAGGGTTCATGGTTCAGCTTTATTTCAAAGAGGTCTTACACAGGTTTTATCTACTACCACTCTTGGAACACCTAGTGATGCTCAAGAAATGGATGACCTTAACCCAAGTACTGAAAAAACCTATTTGCATCACTATAATTTTCCACCATATTCTGTAGGGGAAACTAGGCCGATGAGGACTCCCGGCAGGAGAGAAATTGGTCATGGAGCTCTTGCAGAAAGAGCAATCATGCCAGTCCTTCCTGGTAAAGAAACATTTCCCTATGTTCTCAGAGTAGTTAGTGAGGTCTTGAGCTCCAATGGTTCTACTTCTATGGGATCTGTTTGTGGAAGCACACTTTCCTTATTAGATGCTGGTGTACCTCTTAAAGCTCCTGTAAGCGGGACAGCTATGGGATTAATCAAAGAAGGTAAAGAAATCCGGATACTTACAGATATACAAGGCATAGAGGATTTTCTTGGAGATATGGATTTTAAGGTTGCTGGTACGGAAAAAGGTATTACAGCATTACAAATGGATATGAAAATAACTGGATTACCAGTACCTATTATTTCTGATGCAATAAAAAAAGCACGTCCCGCAAGAATTCATATACTTGAAAAAATGCAAGAAGCAATTGATAAACCTCAAGAATCATTATCTCCCCATGCACCAAGACTTTTGAGTTTTAGAATAGACCCAGAACTTATTGGTACTGTAATTGGCCCTGGAGGCAGAACAATTAAAGGTATTACTGAGCGAACAAATACAAAAATTGATATTGAAGATGGTGGGATTGTGACTATTGCTTCTCATGATGGTGCTGCAGCTGAAGAAGCACAAAAAATCATAGAGGGGTTAACGCGTAAAGTTCATGAAGGAGAAATATTTTCGGGTGTAGTCACAAGAATAATACCAATTGGAGCTTTCGTAGAAATTTTGCCCGGTAAAGAAGGTATGGTTCATATTTCTCAATTATCTGAGGCAAGAGTTGAGAGAGTTGAAGATGTAGTAAGGCAGGGGGATGAGGTTACTGTAAGAGTTAGAGAAATTGATAGTCGAGGACGAATTAATTTAACTTTGAGGGGAGTTGCACAAAATGGAGGTATGTCTTATCCAGAACCAACTCCAACCCCAGTTGCCCCTCTAAGTTAAGACTATTAATGGTATAAATTGTAATTTTTGATTACTTCTTTTATCTCTAAACAAATTTTTTCATGATTTATGAAATTATTTGATGCAACGATTATACCCCCTTGTTGAAAATGAGATTTCCCGTAAATTAATTCTTTATTATTTATATCCGTAATTGCTCCACCAGCTGATTTTAAAATAGCTTCTGGAGCTGAAAAATCCCAATCCTTTGGGCAACTTTTCCCAGGAAGGCTTAAACATATATAAATATCACTTTCGCCCCTTAGGATTGAAGCAATCTTACATCCAATACTACCCATAATAGATACTTTTTTGAAACTAATTTTTTCTATTAATTCACTAAGGTTACTATTTTTATGATTTTTACTTGTTACTAAAATCATATCTTTAAGTTCCTTTTTTTTGGAAAGATTTGAAGCAGTTCGAGTTCCATCACTTTTCTCGCACCAAACTTTCTCAGAATCAGAGATCCATAATTCATCTTTTTCTGGTATCAAAACAACTCCTAAATAAGGTTTTTGTTTGTAATTTAAGGATAAATGCATAGCGTAATTAGAAGTTCCTTGTATAAAATCTTTTGTTCCATCAAGTGGGTCAAAAACCCATACCCAATCACTTTTTTGGGTGAAATTACCTGATTCTTTTTTTACATTTTCTTCACTTAATATTTCCCAATCTATATCCCTGTATTTTTCATTAATTCGTTTAATTACCATCTCATTAACTTTTATGTCCGCTATTGTTACTGGGTCATTTTCATCATGATTTCTGAGAATATTGCTTTTATTCTTTGAATCTTTTAATATTTGAGAATAATGTAGAAGGATTTTAGAAGCTTCGAAACTAAAAAACCTCAAGTCATCTACAAGATTTTTAATTTTTACCCCAGATGGCAATTTAATCACTAAATGAATATTAAATCCCCATCATCTCATAAAAGCCAAGAACCTGAAAGTAATACTTTATATATTGTGGGTACACCAATTGGAAATTTAAATGATCTGTCTTTTAGAGCTTTAAATATTCTTAAAAATGCCACATTAATTGCTTGTGAAGATACAAGACAAACAAAGAAATTAATGAGCAAATTTGAATTCACAAATAATCTAATTAGCTTTAATAAACACAATTCTGAAAGTAAAATTCCAAAAATAATAAATAATCTTAATTCAGGAAAATCAATTGCATTAGTAAGTGATGCAGGTATGCCGAGTATTTGTGATCCTGGAGAGGATTTAGTTAAACATGCAAAGTTAAACAAAATAAAAATAGTATGTATTCCTGGAGCATGCGCAGCCTTAACTGCTCTTGTATCAAGTGGCCTTCCATCCTCTCAATTTACTTTTGAGGGTTTTCTGCCAAAAAAAACATCTGATAGAGGAAAGATTCTTCAAGAAGTTAGCAAAAGTAATAAGACAACCATCTTATTTGAATCTCCTCATCGGTTAATTAAATTACTAAATGAAATAAAAAGTTTTTGTGGTGGAGAAAGAGAAATACAAGTTTCTCGAGAATTAACTAAAAAATTTGAAGAACATGTAGGAGATAATGTTGATGAGGTTTTGAGATTTTTTGAGGGTAAAGAAATTTTAGGTGAAATTACAATTGTTATCAAAGGTATTAACAGAACCAAGCAAAGTCATGAATTTGATGAAATAGAATTAAAGCATGAATTAAAAGAATTAATAAAAGCAGGACTTAGTTTATCAGCAGCTTCAAAATATTTGGCCAAGAAAAAAAACCTTAAAAAAAACCTCATATATAGTATGAATTAAAATGAGAATAGTCAGCAATTTCATGCCAATTATTTTAAAAAAAATTATCTATTCGATTATTTTAAACTTATCCTTTTTCCTAATTTTAATTATTGCAATACAGAACAGCTCCCATAAAAATAAAGTTAATTTTATGGTAGGTGAAACTGTAAATTTACCAATAAGTTTCTTAATTGGTGTAAGTTTTATTAGTGGTTCTATTACTGGTTCCCTTTTAACTTTAAACTCCCACAAAAAAGAGGATTGAATTTCTATAAGGCTATTAACTTGTCTTTACTTACTATTCTTGAAATACCTCTAGCGAGCAAAAGAGGGGCAACTATTTTAAAAACTTGAGGATTGGGAACTTTAATTACTTTTTGCTCTTTGTTACAAAGTCTTTTTGCATTTTTTAAATCTAAAAATATTTCAATTGTTTTCCTATTTAATTCTTCTTTAGAAAGGAATTGCCACTCTGGATATTCTCTTAGATATTTAGTTTCTAATTCAATTTTTTTATCCACGATCATATAAACAATATTTGGGAAATCAATCTCAGTAATGGGAACGGAGGACAAGTCTTTCTGCAACGAATTTTCAATTTCACAATTCAAAGGAGTTATTTCAAAAAAAGGACTCAATCCAAATGATTCTTCTGAAGATTCATTTACATATGGATCTTCTTTAGCTTCTTTATAATGAATTGTATTTATATTTGAAAATGAATTTGTATTTTCTTCATTAGAAGGAATAGATTTTCTTAATTTTTTTCTAGCATTTATTAATTCTTTATATTTTTCTTCTCCAAGATTCTTTTTTAAATTTCTTATGATTGTTAATTTTGTGCAGTCAAAAATTATAATTAATTCTTCGATTGTTTTACCGTTTATAAAACATTTGGCAAGATTTATTTTTTGTTTTTCAGAAAGCCTTCGAGCCAAAATCAATTTCTCATTTAATTACATTCTATTAGATACATTGAACAAACCAAAATATATGGAAATGTTTCTTTAGCTTATGTATATTCAAAAAAACTATTATTATTGTATGTGATATAACTGTCAGATATAATTAAAAGAGTGCTTCCTTAGCTCAGCTGGATAGAGCAACTGCCTTCTAAGCAGTGGGCCGCAGGTTCGAATCCTGCAGGAAGCGTATTAATCTAAAAAATCAAGAAATGTCAAATAAAAAAAATATTTACACCTTTGTAAAAAGTTTTTAAAAAAAAAAGCAATAATTATTAATAAAAAATAAGTTTTGGAAATATTAAAATCAACAAAAAAATTGACTGATACGGGTTTAATTTTTTTTAATTTAGGCATAGTATTTTTACCTTCAGCTTTTCCTTTAGGTGCTTTATTTATAATTATTTCTCTATCAATATCCTTTTACAATAATAAAGCAAACTTCTTTAAAGATAAATTTAATTATCCTCTTTTAATATGTGCAGGATTATTCATATCAAGTTGTATAAATAATTCAATAAACCTTGAAAGGTTTATAAGTAAAGAAGTTCCAGAATTATCATATTCCAATAACGAATATTTAATAAATATTTGGGTTGATTTATTTAATTGGCTACCTTTTTTATTAGCTTTCTGGGGCTTTCATTTTTATCTAAATACCTCTGAAAAAAGATTATTGTGCGCAAAGGCCATAATCATAGGAACAATTCCTGTTCTAATAAGTTGCATAGGACAATATTGGTTTGGCTGGACAGAAAAATTATCGATTTTTAATGGCCTTATTGTTTGGTATCAAAAAGATGTTGATGTAATGTCGGGACTTTTTAGTAACCCAAATTATGCGGGTCTTTGGCTAGCAATGACATTGCCTTTCTCATACTTTCTAGTATTAAATACAAATCAAATCCCAATAAAAAAATTAACCGCCTTACTTATTTCAATAATAATTTTATACGTTACTTTAATGACCAGTTCAAGAAATGCTTTATTAGGAATTTTAATTTCTAGTATTCTTTTACTAGGGAAAAAATTTCTATTTTTAGCTTTTGTTGTAATTATTCTATTAATTCTTTTCTATGTATTTTCAAGTTTATTTTTGCCCTCAGAATTAACTAAAACAATTACTGAATATTTGCCAAAAAATTTAATTTATAAATTTACTAGATTTGATATCACTTCAAATTTAGTTAGGATTGACATGTGGAAAATAAGCATTCAAGCTATATTGAATAAACCTATTTTTGGATGGGGCGCGAGTACTTTTATTTTTTTATATTTGTATTATGGAGGATTGTTCGAAGGTGTTTCACCTAATCATACTCATAATTTCTTTTTAGAATTAGCTTACAACTATGGTTTACCGCTTGCTCTCACTTTAACCCTATTTATTTTATTCTTATTTTGGAGAGTTTTAACAAAAAAATTATCTCAAATTTTTAAAAATAATAATGTTGATAGGGCTTGGTTTGCCAGCTCAATAGTTGTCATTATATTCTTTTTAACTGATTTTCCTTACTACGATGGCAAAGTTAGCATTATTTTTTGGGTTTTATTAAGTGGACTAAAATCAATTGGGGACTAAATTTTATAATGAACCTATTAACCCCTAAAAATATTAAAAATATAATTTATGAGTAAAAAAATACTATATTTAAAACATACAATTAACCAAATAAATTGAGAAATTTAGTTACGGGTGGAGCTGGGTTTATAGGATCTCACCTTATTGATTCATTAATAAATTCTGGAGAAAGTGTTTTATGTTTAGATAATTTATCTACTGGAGATAAAAAAAACATTTCAAAGTGGGAAAAATCACCTAATTTCAAATTTTTATTCCATGATGTTGTTAAGCCAATGAAAACCAAGGTGGATCGTATTTGGCATTTAGCTTGTCCTGCCTCAACATTTCATTATCAAAGTGATCCCATTAAAACTTCATTAACAAATTTTATGGGGACTTTAAATATGCTTGAATTAGCTAAAGATCTCAACATAGAAATATTTTTTAGCAGCACTAGTGAGATTTATGGTAACCCCTCTACAGATTTTCAAAAAGAATCTTATTTTGGTTCAATAAATCCAATTGGATTAAGAAGTTGCTACGGAGAGGGAAAAAGAATGGCAGAATCTCTATGCCTAGATTACTCAAGGTGTTTCAAGACAAAAGTAAGAATTGCGAGAATATTTAATGTTTATGGACCAAGGATGAAGAAAAATGATGGGAGGTTAATAAATAATCTAATTTATCAAGCAATAAATAATAAACCTTTAACTATTTTTGGAGAGGGTAATCATTCAAGATCTTTTTGCTTTATAGATGATCTAATAATAGGTATTAAAAAACTTATGGATTCAAATTATGAATATCCTGTAAATCTTGGCAATCCTAATGAAGAATATACTATTTTAGAAATAGCCCATATAATAAAATCAAAAACTAAATCCTCTTCAAAACTTATATATCTTCCTTTACCTGAAGATGATCCTCTTAAAAGAAAACCCTCAATAAAACTTGCGCAAGATTTATTTAACTGGCAACCAAATATTGATATCCATGAAGGCTTACAAAAAACAATTAACCATATCATGAATTAAGTAAAATGAATTATGAGATTAAAAATATTTGCTGCATCGGAGCAGGATATGTAGGCGGACCAACCATGGCAGTAATCGCAGATGAATGTCCAAAATTAAAAGTAAACGTAGTTGATGTTAATGAGGAACGAATAAACGCCTGGAATCAATCAATATTAGAAAATCTCCCAATATATGAACCTGGACTAGCAGATATTATTGGGAGATGTCGAAACAAAAATCTTTTCTTTTCCACAGAAATAGAAAAGCATATATCTCAAGCAGATATGATTTTTATATCTGTAAATACTCCAACAAAGACTAAAGGAATTGGCGCTGGCAAAGCGAGTGACTTAAAATGGGTAGAGTCCTCTACAAGGCAAATAGCAAAGCATGCAACTGGATTTACCATTATTGTAGAAAAAAGTACACTTCCAGTCAAAACAGCACAAACAATAAAAAATATTCTAGAATTATCGTCTACTGGTAAGAAGGATAAGAGATTTTCAGTTCTGTCTAATCCTGAGTTTCTTGCTGAAGGAACAGCAATAAATGATTTAAAAAATCCCGACCGAGTATTAATAGGGGGAGAGGATAAAATTTCCATAGAAAAACTTGCAAAAATATATCTTAATTGGGTTAGTGATGATAAGATAATCACTACTAATTTATGGAGTTCAGAACTATCTAAATTAATTGCCAATGCATTTCTAGCGCAAAGAGTTAGTTCCATTAATTCAATAACAGCTTTATGCGAGACAACAGGAGCAGATATACAAGAAGTTTCTGAAGCAATAAAAACAGATCATCGAATAGGAAAATATTTTTTAGAACCAGGCCCAGGATTTGGAGGAAGCTGTTTCAAAAAAGATATTTTAAACCTTGTATATATATGTGATCACTACGGTCTTCATGAGATTGCCTCCTATTGGCAAAAAGTTGTAGATATAAACGAATGGCAAAGTGAGAGAATCCAAAATGTTATTTTATCTAAACTATTTGGGACAATCTCTGGGAAAAAAATTTCTATTTTAGGTTTTTCATTTAAAGCAAATACTAACGACACAAGAGAATCTCCTGCAATAAAAATTTGCAAAGGATTGCTTGAAGAGGGCTGTAAATTAAATATATATGATCCAAAAGTAAAGAAAGAAAAAATACAAGATAATTTAGGAATCCCTGAATTAGATCCCAATAAAAATGATTCAGGTATTGGAGGATGGGAATATTCAAAATCAATTATTGATTCAGCCAAAAATTCAGATGCAATAATTGTGATAACAGAATGGGATGAATTTAAAAATATTGATTGGAAGTTAATTTCTAAAGAAATGAGGTCCCCTGCTTGGTTATTCGATACAAGATCTATATGCGATATTGATAATGCTGAGAATAATGGAATTAATGTCTGGAGAATTGGTGCTGGTTAGATCCTAAACAGTAATAATTTTAGAAAAGAAAAAAAAAAAAAAATAATAAAATCTAGAAACTAATTATATCCACTTGGATTCGTCAATTTCCATTTCCATCCATCTCTGCACATATCTTCAATATTTTTTGTAGGTTGCCAATTTAAAATCTCCCTAGCATAAGAATTATCCGCAACAAGAATTGGATTATCGCCTTCTCTTCTTTTGGTAAAAGCATAATTAATTTTTAAATTATTTACCTTTTCAAAGATTTTAATTAACTCTAGAATACTGGTTCCCTTACCAGTTCCAATATTTAAACTTAAAAACTGAGAATAGTCCTTATTTAAAATTTGAAAGGCCTTTATATGAGCCTCTGCGACATCCATTACATGTATAAAATCTCTTATGCAAGTACCATCAGATGTTTCCCAATCATTTCCAAATATATTTAATCTTTTTTTTGTAGAAAAAGCTGCATCTATTATTAAAGGGAAAATGTTATTTGTTTTATTTGTTTTTTCTTCACCAATCATTCCGCTTGGGTGTGCGCCAATTGGATTAAAATATCTTAAATTAATTATATTCCAAGTTTCTTTTTGAAAATTAGATAGTTCTCTTAAAAAACTTTCAATTGTTAGTTTGGTAGAACCATACGGGGTATTTGGCTTTACAAAACTGTCCTCTTTTATAAGACCTTGTTTATTTGATCGATAAATACTTGCACTGCTGCTAAAGATAATTTTTCTACAATCAAAAGAATCCATTACTTTTAACAAAGTAATTGTTCCTACAACATTTGCATCCCAATAATTAAGAGGATTATTAATTGATTCACTCAAAGATTTTAATCCAGCAAAATGAATAACTCCCTCAATAGGTTTATTAGATTTAAAAGCATTTTCAAAAATATCTTTTAAAAGATTTTCATCTCTAATATCCCCTTTTATGAATTTAATGCTAATTTCATCAGATAAATATTTTGAACTTAATATTTTACGAATACCATCTAGAGATTTTGCAGAGCTGTTTATACATGAATCTAATATTAAAACTTCATATTGTTGCTCAAGTAAAGATAGGCATGTATGACTCCCTACAAAACCCGTACCACCCGTTAAGAGAATTTTTTTCATTGTATAATATATTATTAAATTTTTTTTAAGTTAGAAGAAAAAATTAAAAGTAAATTTTATTTGATATTACGGGTAAATAATATAATATTAGGAATAGTAAAATTATATAAAAAGTAAATAATCTTTTTAAATATAAAGGGTAAGTTTTTTTTCTTAGTTGATAATAGTTTTGGGAACATAATTAAAATACAAAAATTTCCCATTTAAAATTCCTTAAATATTAAGTTTATATTTTAAGCTTTTAAAAAAAGATTTACCCGCAAGTTAAATACTGATACCTTCAAGAAATAAATCCCAGTAAAGTATAAAAAGTTAAGTCAACAAATATAAAAATCTTTTAATTCTTGTTTTTCAGAATAAAGTTATAATAAAAATTTTTTAAGTTTATTATTAATTTCTTATCCACTCTGGAACAATTTCCCCAAGATTATCTAGTATTTTTTCGCAATCATTATTATTAATTGATAACTCTAATTGTAATAATTTTTCTTCAAGATTCCCTAAATTATTTAAAGTTGAATCATCTTTTTCTTTATAAATTAATGGATGTTTAGTTTTCAAAGATTCTCCTGAGATCAACAATTCTTCATATAGTTTTTCCCCAGGACGTAGACCAATTTTAATAATCTCAATATCACCATCAATATTATTTTTATTTTTTACAGTTAATCCACTTAAATAGATCATTTGTTTTGCTAAATCAAATATTTTAACTGGCTTGCCCATATCAAGTAAAAATATTTCACCTCCTTTTGATAAAAAAATAGTTTGCAATACAAGCTCCGACGCTTCTTCTATTGTCATGAAATACCTTACAACATCTTTATGAGTTATAGTTATGGGACCACCATTTGCTATTTGTTTTTTAAATTTTGGAACAACTGAACCAGATGATCCTAGAACATTTCCAAAACGAACACATGAAAAAATAGTATTATGCTTTTTTTCAAAAAAATCGATAGAATGCTTCTTGACAATTAGTTCGGAGAGCCTTTTTGTAGCCCCCATAATATTTGTTGGCCTAACTGCCTTATCAGAAGATATAAGTAATGCTTTTTTAACCCCTGCTTTAATAGCCGCTTTACACACTGCTTGGACACTAAAAAAATTATTTTTTATTCCTTCAATTGGATTTACTTCTACTAATGGAACATGTTTATAAGCGGCTGCATGGAAAACTATTTCTACCTTTTCAGAAACAAAAGTTTTTTCTAAAAAAAACTGATCAGTTGCATTCGCCAAAAGTGGAGAAATAGGAATTTTAGAAAAATTATCTACTGTACATTTTTCTACTAGTTCATCATTAATATAAAAAAGATTTGCCTCAGAATTATCTATTAAGATCAATTTAGCTGGTCTTTGTTCAAAGCATCTTCTTGCAATTTCGCTTCCAATAGAGCCTCCTGCTCCAGTTATACAAATTACTTTATTTTTTACTCCATCCCACATATATTCCGCACGTGGTTTTACTGTATCTCTTCCAAGAATTTTTTCAATTTGTATAGGTTTAAATGTTTCCTTATTCATATTTCCTTTAGCTAAATCTTCAATTAAATTAATATCAAAAATTTTTATATTGTTTTTTAAGGCAATATTATAAATCTCCCTTTTCTTTTTTTTTGATAATTTGGGAGTTGATATATATATTTGATTTATTTTTTTAATGGTTTTATTTATTTCTTTAAAAGATATTATTTTTATTCCATATAAACTTCTATTCCATAATGCTTCATTATCATCGACAAAAGCATCTATCATTATATCTTCCATACTAAGTATTGAAGCCAATTGAGCACCTAGTTTCCCCGCACCATAAATTATTACCTTTTTTGTTGGAGTTAATTTAGATATTGATGAGGATATTAAAATATCCCTAAAAATAAATTTACTTGATCCAACTAAAAGTGACAAAAATGTCCATAATAAAAAGAAGAAATTTAGTGATAGTTCTGCTTTTATAAAGATAATATTGCAAAAAAATAAAGACAAGCAAATAAAAAGATTTCTAAAAGCTATTAAATAAATATTTTTGCTGCCTAAATACCTTGATAAACTCCTATATTGACCAGTAAATAAATAAATTAAAAAGGCGATAATCAAAATTAAAGTTTGCAAGATAATATATTTATCATTATCAATTAATAAATTTGGTAATACAAAAAAAACAATTTCAAAAGAAATTCTTATCAATAAAAGATCAAATAAAATAAGTACTATCTTTCTTTGATCAGAAGACAAATTAGATAAAGTTTTAATAAGTAATTGCTGAATCATTCTTGAAAGTTTTTAGTAAATATAAATTTCTATACTTTTTAAAGAAGATATATCAATTTTTAAAAATTAAAATGTTATTTACACTATGATAAAACAATTAATTTAGATAAAAGTAAAAATATAAAATAATTGATAAATTATTATAAAATTTTATTTAAATCTTTTATGAATACCAAATTTATCAAATTTGAAATGAATTTAGAAAACAAATATTTTCAAAAATAATTGTTTAATTGAAATCGTCAGCATTATTAATCTAGAAAATACAAAGCTTCTAATTAGATTAAGTACCTCTAAAGGATCATGCATCCTTATCCTATGTCTTTCTTTATGTAATCTAAAGCCTTGTCTTACCCTTTGAGTCTTAATATTCACAGGTACTATACAAAAATTATACTCTTTTAGTATTTTTAAAGTTAAAAATTCCCCAGTATAATGGACTGGATTAACTTTATTTTTTTTAAGAATTACATTTCTTAAATTATCATATTTAAATGTCAATCTAAAAAATATATCCTTTGAACACATAAAAAATCTCTCATGGACTCCCCCTTCCCAATCCCACATACTAGTGACATATCCAAACTGTGAACTAAAAATATATTTTTTTAAATTTTTTAGTTTTAAAATAATTACATCATCTCTTAACACTATAAAAGAAGAAAATTGATTTATATCAACCTCCTCTGAAAATTTTTTGAACATATAACATTGTTTAAGAAGATTTGAATATGATTGAAATTCATCTTTATGAATATCATATTTCAAATAATTTCTAAATCTAATAAAGAAATCTTTACTATCAGGAAGCTTTACATTGATTACCTTTTCGTAGGGAAGATTAACAAATTGACTAGTAACATTTTCTTCTTTATTTCTAATTGAATTTTCAGTCTTAACTTCTCTGAACAAATAAAAAAAATGAAAATCATAATCATTAATATTATTTATCTCTTTGTAAATATTATTTTCAAGAATATTTAAAACCTTTTTAGATTCTCTTCCTACCCCATGCCTTATTACTGCTACTTTCTTTTTTAAATTCATATATTTGTAAATTTTTTTAATTTTCTAAATTCATAAATTGTTTTAACTTTTTCATATTAGCCCAAAATTCTTGAGACTCATTTTTTCTATTTTTACTAGAATTAATTACAACTTTTATATTAGAATTTTCTTCTAAGACAATTTTTTTAACAATTTGAATAATAGAAGTAGGCTTGCCAGATCCTATATTAAATATCCCTTTACAGTGATCATTTTCAACCAATAAAAAAAGATACTTTATAACTTCATCTACATGTATAAAATCTCTTTTTTGAGAAGATGATCCTATTTGAAATATTTCTTCTTTATTTTTAATTGCTCTTAATAAAGAAGGTATTAAAGAATTTTGATTTTGACCATCTCCATAAATATAAAATAATCTAGCCCAAGCCCAGCTAGTTTGACTATTTTTTGAGAATTTTTCAATATTTTTTCTGAGTGAATTTTTTGCAATCGCGTAACTATTTATTGGATATACATTAAAATCTTCTGAAAGCATCCCAGATTGATTTCCATATTCATAACAAGTTCCAGAAATTACTATCCTCTTAATATTTTTTTTAAATAAAATCTCAAAAAAATCGACCATTGCAGGAAGATTTTTTACAATGTGATAATCTGAATCGTAATTAGGAAGTCCGGGCCAACTTAAAAAAATTATTTTTTTTGGATTCATATTTAATAATTTCTGCCAAGAATCTCTCTCAAAAATATTGAAATAATATTTACTTGAGCTATGACTCCAACAAATTATAGGCAAATTAATAGATCTTCTCTGAATATTTTTTCCAATAAATCCCTCAGATCCAATTATATGAATATTTTTCTCATCATTATCTAACATCTTGATTGTTTAAATTCAGGAATAAAAGTTATCAAATTTTTGGATTTAAACTCTAGTGAAATTTCTTTATATAAGTTCCAAGGGAAGATGACATAATCATTTATATTACTTTCAGCTAATATCTTAGGACTAACTATTGGGATATGACTACCTGGCATAAATAAACCTTGTTTGCTTTTAGCTTTATCAGCAACCATATCAATTAGATCATTTTTAATACCTGAGAAATTGAGTAAAGTATTAGCTTTAGCCGCAGCACCATATCCTGCTACTCGCAAATTTTTTTTCTTTTTAGATATTAAAAAATCAAGTAAAGATAACTTAATTTTTTCAGCTTTGGTTTGTAAGTGTTCATAGGCTCCAAAACTTTCTATCCCAAAATGCTTTTCCTGAATAATAATATTCTCTACATTCTCTGAAACAAAAGTATTTTTATTTTTTGTAATCCAGACTCTCAAACTACCACCATGAGTATCAATTGTTTGAACATCATAAATAAATAATTCTGACATCTCACACAATCTTTTTAAAAACAGAAGACTTAGGTAACTGTAATGTTCATGGTAAACGGTGTCGAATTGATTGAACTTTATTAATTGCATAACATGAGGGAATTCAACTGTGAAAGTTCCATTGGAAGATAAAATATTTGAAATTCCTTTCACAAAATCATTAATATCTGGGACATGGGCTAAAACATTATTGGCAACTATCAAATCACAACCTTCATTTGGAATTTTGTATTTTTCTTTTAATTCATAGCTTAAAGATTCACTAAAAAACTTTTTCAAAGTATTAATACCTTTCTTTTCGGCTTCTTCAGCAGTTTTCTCTGTTGGTTCAATTCCAAGACAGTTGATTTTTTTTTCTTTGAAGTATTGCAATAAATATCCATCATTGCTAGCAATTTCCAAAACAAAGCTTTTTTGATTCAATTCTAATTTTGAAGAAACAAGCTCAACAAATTTTTTTGCATGTAAACACCAAGATGTAGAAGTACTAGAAAAATATGCATATTCTGGTGTAAACAAATTTTTTGGTTTAACAAACTCAGGAATTTGCGTTAGCCAACATTTTGAACATAAAAAAACCTTGAGAGGATAAGTTATCTCAGGCATCAATATTTGTTCCTTATTAAGGTATGCATTGCTAGGAGGATGGTTTCCTAGATCAAGTACCTTATTTGTAAGTTCACTATTACAATGTCTGCAAAAAAATGTCATTCTAAATTTATAGTAGGAAAACTTTTATCTTTTTCACTAATAAAATTTAATTCTAATGGCCAATTAATTCTCAATTTCTTATCATCCCAGCGAATTCCTTTTTCATGTGATGGTTTCCATTCATTTGAATGAATATACATTAATTCTGAATCATCTTCTAGACTTTGAAAACCATGCGCACAGCCTTCTGGAATAACAATAGCATTATTTTTAACAGGAGATAATTCTACTGCATGCCATTTTAAAAAAGTTGGGGAATCTGCTCTTAAATCAACTGCCACATCCCAAACTTTACCTTTAAGGCATCTAATTAACTTACATTCTGAGTATGGTTCAGTTTGATAGTGGAGTCCTCTTATAGTTCCTTTTTTGGCAGTATTAGATAAATTAATTTGGCACAATTTTCTATTTCCCCATACCTTCTGGACCCACTCCTCACCTTCTCTAAACAAATTAATAAAGAAACCTCTTTGGTCTTTTACTTTTTTTGTAGATAATTCAAAAGCACCTAAAATCAATAATTTTTTAAAATAGTAATCACTTTTGCCAAATTCATCTTGTTTCACTAATTTAATTAGCTTGCTAAATTATCAATTAATTAAGTATAAACTCTACTTAATTTCAATATTAAAAAAAAATTATTGTATTATTATTTAGTAACTTTTGAAATTTACAAAATGTTTAAGACGAAAGATAATTTAAAAAAATTATCTAAAAAATACAAAGGTATTTTAAGTACAGCTTATGCCTTTTCAAATATAATTATTGATGATTTAAATCCTCCAAAGCTAGCAAAAGATGTATTTGAATTGATTGCATTGAGAAATAATCAGCAAGAAAGACTTTAGTTTAAAAATATCAATAAAAAAATTAATGATAAAACAAAAAATAATAATTTATTCTGTATCAACAAATAATTATGATGATTTCATATTTGATAAATCTATATCAAGAATTTTCAAATCAAATCCTAACTTAAAATATTATGTATTTACGGATAAAAAAGTCGATACTTCACTCTTTCCATTTATTGAGCAGGTAATCATTAAAAAAAAATCACACAAAAAAAACTTTACTATTTATTTCTATAAAAAAAGGAAAAAAATAAGTTTGCCAAATAACATAAGTGTTGATAGATATATAAAATTAAATCCTATTGAAGTTTTGCCAAAGCATAATATTTCTATTTACCATGATGCAAGAATAACTTTATATCCGAATATTATTAAAGAGCTATCAAAATATAATTTAAATTTCGATCTAATTTGTATGAGCCATAGATACAGAAGAACATTCGAAGAAGAATTAATAATTTGTCTTACATATAAAAAAATTAATCTAAAAAAATATTTTAAAATAATAAAATTTGCGAACTATTCCAGTTTCACATCAAAGGAAAATAGTTCGATAAAGTTATCAGAAAATGGCCTTTTAATAAGAAAAAATAATCCTTTAATAGCTTCCCTCTCAAAAGAATGGACCAAACTAACAATTTTGACGCTTAGAGACCAACTTTCTTTACCATTAACACTAAATTACTTAAAAAATTTAAATTTAAAAAGAAGATTTTTAAAGCAAAATTTTAAATTTTCAAAAATTTGTCATCTTAGAACAAGAAAAAAAAATTATCCAAAATTTCAAGATTACTTAAAAAAAATTATTTATTTTATAAGATTTATTTTTATTAATTTATTACATCAATTCCTAAAATCATCTTTAAAGTTATCTGAATTTTTATCAAAAAAATCTTAGGGTAATCAAATAAAATTTTAAAATCAGATTACTTAATCGATATTCCACTTAAAAATTAATAAATTATCTTCCATTTTTTATTAAGGAAAAATTCTTCAAAATAAATCTCATATCTTTAATTTTTAAAATTATTCATTGCTTTTAAAAAAAATTCCTAATAGAAGAATAATATTTTAAAAATAAGTTTTGAATTTAATACAAAAATTATTTCTCTTCAAAAGGTAATTAAAACAAAGAAATATTTTCAATTAGTAAATAAAGTATTTCTTATTAATTTTTTAAAATTTTATTAACAAAAAAAGTTTATAATTATCTATATGAAAAAGATAAAAAATTCTTCTAAAATTGCAATAGTCAACTACATGGAGCCATTACCAGATGAATGTGGGAGGAATTGGAGAGCTCATCAAATTGCTAATATTTTAGCTAAAAAAGGATACATAACAGAATTATACACATCTTCTTTTTCTCATTTTTATTGCTATCAAAGAAAAAATAATACAAAATCTTATAAAAATTATTTGGTTAAGTTTTGCTTTGCAAATTCTTATGAAAGACAAAGTAAATTCAAAAGAATATTGTCTCAATTTGTTTTCTCTCTTAATTTAATGGTAAGGATTTATTTATTTAAGCCCAAATCAGTAATAGCTTCTTACCCTCATTCTTTTGCCCTTATTTCTCTAGTAATTCTAAAACCAATACTGAGATTTAAATTAATTATTGATATTAGAGATTCTTTAAAGCAACCTTCTATGGGATTTCTTTCGAAAATTTACAATTTAATTGAAAAATTACTTTCATACATTTGGGTACTAAACGCTGATATTTTGATAGGACCAGGACAAGAAGTATATAAATATCTACCAAAAATATTAAAAAATAAATCAAGAAAAATTTATAAAAATATACCAATGACATATGAGAATAATAACAAAAAGATAAAATTTGAATCTAGGGAAAAAAGTAATTTTATTTTTATTGGGAGTTTATCTAAAGCATTCGAATTAGAAAACTATCTTGAATATTTCAAACAAAATCCAAAATTTAACCTATTTATATTAGGAGGGGGACCACTTCTAAATGCTTATAAAACAAAATATTGTAATTTCAAAAATATTAGATTCTTAGGCCAAGTAAAGTATGAAATTATTAGCAATTTTGCATCTATATCTTATTTTGGTTTAATGCCATATTCAGACAAAGAAAATAGATTTGCTTATCATATCACAAATAAATTAGGAGAATATTTATCTTTTGGAATCACACCACTAATTCCTGACCATTGTTTTGAAATGTCTAATTTTGTAAGTAAATTTTCTTGTGGGAGAATTTATAATAAAAAAAATTTATATGAATTTTTAGATAATTTAATTTATGAGAAAGAAGACTTCACAGATACAAGTTTAAAATCAATTCATCAAAAATATTTATCATATAATTATTTAAGCTTATTGATTAATAAATTAATAGATCCAGAAAATAAACAACGCTAATTTTTATCATTAAATGCTAAGGCTAAATTATTATCAATAATTACCCCTATAGTAAACTCTATTAATACTATGAAAATAGCAGCATTAAGACCCCATTTCAAGAAAAATATAGATATAAATAAGCTACCTAGCATATAAAGCAACGTCACAAAAGAATGATTGAAGCCGGCTTGGTGAAGTCTTTGATAGGTGTGTTTTTTATGAGCCCTAAAAATATTTTCTCTATTTATTAATCTTCTTAATAAAGTACAAATAGAGTCTAAGATTAATGGTGCGGTTACAAGAGTTAATCCAATAGCTTCATGAAAATTATTTGACTGATATACATATCCAATAAATAATGCTCCAAGATAAGTACTTCCTGTATCTCCCATAAAGATATGAGAGGGACTCCAATTCCAAATCAAAAATCCTAGAAGAGTCCCAATAAGTATCCATAATGAAAAAAAGTGTTGATTAGAGATTGCGGCAGTTATAAATCCAATTAACAGGCATCCTGCAAGTAATCCATCAATTCCATCCATAAAATTTGAAAAATTAATAAAGGAAGTTGCCGCTAAAATATAAAAAGCAAATAATATATAATTTGAATCAACATTAATTAAATCTGAGGAAATTACAAGAAGAATTGATATAAATAATTGAGTTAAGAATCGTATATTATTTTTTAGTCCTTTATAGTCATCTATAAAACCAGTTACAGCTAAAGGCAAGCAAATAAATGCTAAGAACAAATATTTATTGTTTATCCCCATAATGAAAATAAATAAATTAAGGATTATAAAAATTAATATAAAAATAACACCACCTCCTGTTGGCTTTATTCTTATATGAGAACTTCTATTGTTAGGCCTATCTATAAGATATTTTTTGAAGAGGGGGATATTTATTTTTAAAAAGTACCAAGTTAATAAAAACCCACTCAATAATAATAAAATTTCCAAATAATTCATATACCCTAATAATTTATTTATAAAAGATTTTTCTTTTTACTTCAATCCTTTTTAGAATTTCCTTATTAAAAACCAATACCTGTATCAATTGCTGCTCTTTTACCAAAGACTGGATGATATTTTAATCGCAAATCTTTTATGTTTTTATATGAAAGTTGTACATATAGGGATTGGGAAATGTGCAACAACAACATTGCAAAAGTATATATTCCCAAGATTAGCAGAAATGATAAAAATAAATTATTTGTCAAAAATAGGTATTTGTTTAGAAGAATGTTACCATTTATCACTTACAGAATATAGAAAAAATATAATAAAAAAAATAATTTCTATTAATGAAAATGTATTTATAAGTTGCGAAGGATTAGTTGGGCCAAATCACTATTTCTGGGAAATACAGGCAGACGAAAATGTAGAATTATTTGGTAGAGAAACGCATATAATTATTACATTAAGAGAACCAGTCCAACTCATGCAAAGTTTATATCAGCAGAATGTTCAAATGGGAAGTGTGATAAAACCAGAAAACTTTTTTTTAAATGACAGTGAATATAAATCTATACAAAAAATTCATTGTGAAAGTTATTTAAGGTATTTTAATGTTGATACATTTGACTTTGAAAAACTTTATCAAATATATAAAAAAAGATTTTCTAATGTCACTATTGTTCCAATGGAAACAATAAAAGAAATGAAATTTTTAGAGGATATTTTCAGTCTTAACAAAACTCAGGTAAAAGAACTAAAAGATTCTTTTCAGAGGGCTCCAATTTTAAATAAATCATACTCTAAGCTAGGCATGGAATTAACATTTTTCAGAGAAAAATTGCTTTTGTTTTTCGGTATAAGGAGTATTTATAAAACCGAAATGATGTCAGAAATATGGCTGGAGAATAAAGATAATTCAGATATTTTTGACAAATATATTAATCCAGTAAAACTTAAAATTTCATTTATCAAAAGGTTATTCAATAAAATAAAAAGATTTTTAAGTTGGCGTTTTATTATTCAAAAATTTCTTGATAAACTACCATTTGTTCTAAATGAAAAGTATCAACTTCCAAAGTCAATTTATTTAAATTATGATCTTATAAAGAAAAATAGGAAATTTCTTTCTAAATTTCTATAATTCTCTTAAGAAATTTCTTTTATCTGAATCTTCTAATTGATTTACCAAATAATATAAAGTAATATAAACTTCGTGGCAGTGACTAAAACTACTATTATTTATTTTGTATGACTGCTATTTATGAATTGGGGCCATAGCTCAGTTGGTAGAGCACCTGCATGGCATGCAGGGGGTCAGCGGTTCGAGTCCGCTTGGCTCCACTTAAATTCCTTGATAACTATATTTACTTAATTGAGAAAATGAAATTTTCTAAGCTCAAGAATTTAATAAATGATTTTTTAGCAATCACAATATGGCCAACAAAATTACTATTAAGAAGTGGAGAAATTATTTATGACTTAGATTATAGTCCATCTACCTTTGGTGATTTTACCTACGTAATAGCTTATGCCGCATCATTATCTAAATCGAATCAAATAAATATAATAATTAAGTTTAGTAATAAAATTTTTTCTAACAATAAATGGAAGCATTTATCAAAATCAGAAATAAAAGAAAGAATATTATCAATTAAGAATTATGGTAATTTACTCTTAGAAAATCTAAATGTAAAAAATGGAATTAAGATCTCAATTAAAGAAAAAAAAAAGAATGAAATTCAATTCATAAACTATAAAATTATTACCAAAATTGTTTTATTATCATTTATTTTTAAAAGATTTTCTAGTTTTTTAGGCTACCAAAATTTTGTTTTTAAAAACAATAAAAAAAATCCCAAAATTATTAATTTCAATTATATTTCAATTATTGTTAGAAAAGACATAAAAAAAAATCAATCATCCTGGTATGATACAGAAATAAATTTTTTAGAAAAACTTGTAAAAAGAATTAGAACGCATAATAATATACCACTCGTTATTGTTTCTGATAAGTCTGGATGTGATTTTGCAAAAAAAATATTAAGTAACCAAAAAAAAATTTTCTATAGTATTGATTTTGGGACCATTAAAGAATCGCTTTTAATACTTCTACAATCTAAACTTTGTATCCAAAAAGATGGAGGTGGTATATGTGTCCCCTATTTGCTAAGTGAAGTCCCATATTTCGCCTCAATGTGGCCAGGTAATTTACATCTATTTAATATATTAAATTTTAAATCGAAAAATAAATATCAAAAGTTTTATAAAAAAATGGAAGATAATATTTTTATTAATGAATGCATTTTATTCCTTAAAAACCAATAAATATATAATGAGAAAAAATAAATTGCAATTATTTAATAAATGAAAAATATTTGTAAATTAATCATAAGATTAAAAAAAACCTTAGTACGGTATAGGAATTCTCGACAGGCTTTTTCTTTTCATGAATTTATTAGTTTAATAAAAGCTGGGTTATATTTCTATTTATTTAGGATTGACCCACTCTATCAGTCAAAGTTCGAAAAAGAATTTAATGATTCATTTACAAAATATATGGGCGGAGGATTTACTGACGCTGTCAACTCAGGTACTAATGCTTGTTATATTTCTTTAAAATCTCTCTTATTGCATTAATTGTCCTAAACTCAGTTTTTTTAATTGTTAATTACAAAATATTAAAACCACAATTATTCCATCAGTTTATATTGTTTTTAGTTATGTCAATTGTATTTATCTTTTTTGATTTACTGCCAGCATTTGCTGTTTATTTTGTTTTTTTCCACAGCATACCCTCAATTATAGAACAAGCTGAATATCTTTTTGAAGATAGTTCCACTGAAAGTTTTAAAAAATTTATAATTAAAGGTTTAGCTTATTGGTTAATAGCAATTATATTTCTTGGCATATTATATTTAGTTATAAAAGATAAGATTGATTTTAGTTTAGGTATTTTTTTCTCATTTTTAGCTGCAATAACATTTCCGCATGTTTTAGTTATATATAAAATGAAACAAATCACAAGAAAAAATTAAATTTGCTACATTATGTTTAACACATTAACTGAAAAATTAAATTCTGCTTTTCATGTCTTAAAAGGTCATGGTAAAATAACAGAAATTAATGTTGCAGAAACACTGAAAGAGGTTCGAAGAGCTCTTTTAGATGCAGACGTAAGTTTTAAAATTGCCAAAGAA
>FUFK010038375.1_pt1 | contig 22764 bp, 29 predicted proteins | sample 1021851 | NCBI WGS metagenome assembly FUFK01 (sample SAMEA51879418, study PRJEB19060) | metagenome
ATTCGTAAACTTTTTAGGAAAACAAGATGGACTTGTTCATATTTCAGAACTTGCAGATAAAAGGGTAGCTAAGGTTACTGATGTTGTGAAAGAAGGTGATGAGGTTAAAGTTAAAGTAATTGGATTCGATAGAGGTAAAGTAAAACTCTCTATGAAACAAGCTGCTGAATAATAGTATTTAAAATAATTAAATTTATATTTAACTAAATTTAACTAAATTTCAGGTAATATTTTTTGGATCTGGCATCCCAACCTTGTTGTACCCAGCATCTACATAGTGAATTTCACCTGTGACACCATTTGCAAGACTACTTAATAGATATAACGCTGAATTACCAACATCATGAATATCTACGTTTCTTTTTAGAAATGAGTGGTCTTCATTCCACTTATACAAAAATTTTGCATCACCAATNGCTGAGGCAGCTAAAGTTTTNATAGGTCCAGCGCTTATTGCATTCACTCTGATCCCCTTAGCCCCCAAATCTCTAGCTAAGTATTTAACACTAGCCTCNAAAGCTGATTTACAAACACCCATTACATTATAATTTGGAATAGCTTTAGTTGACTCGTAAGTTAATGTCAGAAGACTACCACCTTGTTTCATNACCTTTGAGGCTTCTTTTGTAACTTCTGTNAATGAAAAACATGAAATTAACATACTTCTTAAAAAGTTTTCTCTAGTTGTATTTAAATATTCACCTGATAATTCTGATTTATCTGAAAATGCTACTGCATGAACTACAAAATCGATTTCACCCCATTGAGATTTAATANCTTCAAATAATTTTACTACCTCTTCTTTTTTTTCGACATCACAACTAAATGTAACTTTTGAATTTAATTTTTCTGCTAAAGGAATAACTCTTTTTTTTAAAGCATCTCCTAAATATGTAAAGGCAAGCTCAGCACCAGCTTCAGCTAATTTTTGTGAAATACCCCACGCGATAGATCTCTCATTGGCAACGCCCATGATCAAACCTTTTTTGCCTTTCATTAAATTCATTAACTAAACCTTCTCAAAAATTAAAGCAGCATTAGTTCCACCAAAACCAAAACTATTAGACATAACCGTATTTAATGTAACTCCAGTTTCTGTTTTTGCAACTATTGGGAATTTTTTAGCTTCTTCATCCATTTCATGAATATTCGCTGATCCAGCAATAAAATTATTTTTCATCATAATTAAACAATAAATAGCTTCATGAACTGAAGCGGCACCTAATGGATGACCTGATAAAGATTTTGTTGAACTTATTTTTGGAATATTAGATCCAAATGTTTCTTTGACAGCATTTAGTTCTGTAATATCTCCAACTGGAGTAGATGTTCCATGAGTATTTATATAATCAATTTTATTTTTGGCAGTTGTCATAGCCATTTTCATACATCTTACAGCCCCCTCACCTGATGGTGCCACCATATCATATCCATCTGAGGTCGCTCCATAACCAGTCAATTCTGCATATATCTTAGCTCCTCTAGCTTTGGCATGTTCATACTCTTCAAGCACTAAAACCCCAGCTCCTCCTGCAATTACAAATCCATCTCTTGTTTTATCATATGCTCTAGAGGCAGTTTCAGGAGTTTCATTATATTTAGACGACAATGCAGTCATTGCATCAAACATAGCAGTCATAGCCCAGTGTATTTCTTCACTACCCCCAGCAAAAATAATATCTTGTTTTCCCATTTGAATTAATTCCATTGAATTACCAATACAGTGGCCACTAGTAGCGCACGCAGAACTCATTGTATAGTTAGTCCCCTTAATTTTAAATGGAACAGCTAAAGTTGCAGATGCAGTACTTGCCATAGTTCTTGGAACGATAAAAGGCCCCATTAATTTTGGAGTTTTTGCTCTTGTTTTATCTGCTGCTAAAATTACATTTTCAATTGAAGGCCCTCCTGAACCCATAACTATTCCAGTTTTAAAATTACTTACTTCTTTTTCCTCTAGGCCAGAATCTTTAATTGCCTCTTTCATTGCTATGTAATTATATGCAGAACCTGAACCCATAAACCGTATTGTTTTCCTATCTATATGATCTTCAAGTTTTATATTAGGTTTGCCATGTACATGACTTTTTAAATTATGTTCTTTGTATTCCTCAGCAAATGAAATTCCTGATTTTGAATTTAATAATGATTGACGAACTTCATCTTGATTATTCCCTAAACAGGACACTACTCCTAATCCCGTAATTACGACTCTTCTCATTATTTAAATAATCCTACTTTTAAATTGTCTGCTGAATATATTTTTTTTTCATCAGCTAAAACTACTCCATTTGCAAGGCCCACAGTTGTACCACCAGGAGACATAATTTTTTTCATATCAATTTCATATTTTACTAACCTAACATCTTGTAAAACTTCCCCTGTAAATTTTACCGTTCCAACGCCTAAAGCCCTTCCTTTTCCTGGATTTCCAATCCAGCCTAAATAAAAACCAACTAATTGCCACATAGCATCCAAACCAAGGCAACCAGGCATAACAGGATCCTCTTTAAAATGACAATCAAAAAACCAAAGGTTTTTTTTTATTTCAAGTTCTGCTTTTAGTGATCCTTTTTTGAAAGCACCCTGGTCATCATTAATTTCTGTAATTCTATCAAACATGAGCATTGGTGGAAGCGGTAATTTTGCATTCCCTGGACCAAACAATTTACCCTCTCCACAATTGATAAGCTCATCATATGAGTAAGAGTTTTTTTTCATAAAATTGAGTACTCTTATTTACTTGATTTTACCACTATATAATATACATTTAACACTAGTTTAGAATAATTTTAAATAACAATATGGTTAAATAGTGAAATATATTGAAAAATTAAGAAATTCTGGATTGCGTCCTACAAAACAAAGACTTCAAATATGCGAAGTGCTATTTGATACTGACAAAACATTTCATTTTACAATTAACGATTTAGATTTNAGAATAAAGAAACAAATAAGTAAGAAAATCTCGCTAGCAACAATTTATAATACTGTTCGCGCCTTTGAAAAAAAAGGTTACTTAAAACAAATCCCTATTAACTCAAATCAAACTTATTTTGATACAAATATTACTGATCATCATCATTTCTATGATTTGAATGAGGAAAAGTTGATAGATTTAGATAATGAAGATGTTGGTCCAATAAATATTCGAAAAAAAATTAACGGAAAAAAAATTAAATCTGTTGAGGTTCTTGTAAAGCTAGAGGACTAATTTTTTTCTTTCATTAAAGCGTCATTTTAAACCAATTGACACCTTTTTAGAATCATTATAAACTACAAATAATCAACAACATAGGGGATATTAATGAGTACTGAAAATTACAAAGATAAATCTTTTAAGGCTAATCAAATGAGCAAATGCCCATTTACTGGAGCAGGAACACCTGCAAAGTTTTCTGCAGGCAGAGGTCAAACGGTAAGAGATTTTTGGCCAAACAGTTTAAATCTTAAGATCCTTAGTCAGCACTCGAACTTATCTAACCCTATGGATAAAAAATTTAGCTATGCTAAAGAATTTAAAAAACTTAATTACAAAGCATTAAAAAAAGATTTAAAAAAGTTGATGACAGACTCTCAGGAATGGTGGCCTGCTGATTACGGTCATTATGGTCCATTGTTTATTAGATTAGCGTGGCATGCTGCGGGTACTTACAGAACTGGTGATGGCAGAGGAGGAGCTGGAACTGGAAATCAAAGATTTGCACCACTTAATTCTTGGCCAGATAACGTTAACTTAGATAAAGCTAGATTACTTTTATGGCCNATTAAAAAGAANTATGGAAGAAAAATTTCATGGGCAGATTTATTNATACTTGTTGGAAANGTNGCTTTAGANTCAATGGGTTTTAAAACTTTTGGTTTNGGAGCTGGTAGAACTGATATNTGGGANCCAGAGGATGATATTTATTGGGGTTCAGAAAAAGAAATGTTNGGCGTGGAAAGGTATAGTGGAAAAAGAGATTTAGAACAACCTTTAGGAGCTTCACATATGGGTTTAATATATGTAAATCCGCAAGGTCCTGACGCTAATCCAGATCCAAAACTTGCAGCACATGATATNAGAGAGACATTTGGAAGGATGGCTATGAATGATTATGAAACAGCGGCATTGGTAGCTGGAGGACACACATTTGGAAAATCACATGGTGCAGCATCTGAATCATACAAAGGTCCTGACCCAGAAGCTTCAAGACTTCAAGATCAGTCTACTGGATGGAATAGTGGATATAAATCTGGNAAAGGTGTTGANACAATAAGNAGTGGTATNGAAGGTGCTTGGACTCAAAATCCTACTAAGATGGGATATGGGTTATTTGGATTGTNTATATGGTCATGAGTGGGAGCTTACAAAAAGTCCAGCAGGTGCTCATCAATGGACGCCTAAGAAAAATGGTCAAGAAATCAAAATGGTCCCAGATGCACACAAAAAAGGTGTTATGCATCCACCAATGATGCAAACGACTGATATCTCAATGAAAGTTGATCCAAGTTACGGACCTATAACAAAACATTTTCATCAAAACCCGAAAGAGTTTCATGATGCATTTGCTAGGGCTTGGTTTAAATTAACTCACAGAGATATGGGTCCTAGAGTTTGCTATCTTGGGAATGAGGTACCAAAAGAACAACTAATTTGGCAAGATCCAATTGATAAACCAAAATACAAACTTAAATCAAAAGATATTAAAGATTTAAAAAATATGATTTCTAAGTCCAAAATATCAATTTCAGATTTAGTATCTACTGCATGGGCATCAGCCTCTACTTTTAGAGGATCAGACAAAAGAGGTGGTGCTAACGGTGCAAGAGTGATGTTGGAACCACAAAAAAATTGGAAAGTAAATAATCCAAAAAAATTATCAATAGTAACTAAAGCTCTAAGTAAAATAAAAAGCAAATTTGATAATAAAAAGCGAAACGTTTCAATGGCTGACTTAATTGTGCTAGCTGGAGGTGTTGGTATCGAAATGGCCGCAAAAAAAGCTGGTTACAAAGTTCAAGTTCCATTTTCTGCAGGGCGAGGGGACGCAAGACAAGATCAAACTGATATTCACTCATTTAGTTTACTTGAGCCGAATGCAGATGGTTTTAGAAATTATTTAAATGGAGGAGCTTCGAATGTTTCTGCAGAGGAAAAATTGGTAGATAAAGCTCAATTGATCGGCTTAACTGCACCAGAAATGACTGCACTTGTTGGTGGAATGAGAGTATTAAATACTAACTATGATGGCTCGAAACATGGTGTTTTCACAAATAGACCTGGTTCTCTTACAAATGATTATTTCGTAAATCTTTTAGATATGAACACTACTTGGAAAGAAGAAGATAAATCAGAGCAAACATTTGTTGGAAAAGATAGAAAAACACAAAAAACAAAATGGAAAGCAACAAGAGTTGATTTAATTTTTGGTTCAAATTCTCAATTAAGAGCTCTAGCAGAAGTCTATGCATGTGAGGACTCAGGTGATAAATTCGTTAAAGATTTTATTGCAGCATGGGTAAAAGTTATGAATTCTGATCGATTTGATTTAAGATTAAACTAAATTTTATTTAGAGAGAAAAAAAAAATGACAACAACAAATTTTGAAGACTTTTATCAGGTTCCCAATCTAAATTTTGATATCTCAAGATTAAGAAACGACTTAAATCAAATTTTAAAAAACAAAAAATTTAATTCCCCTGGTGTTACACATTTTGGTGCTATACCATTAAACCAAATCCCAAATGATAAAAGTTCTATTGAAGGAAATAACATAAGAGGAAAATATTGGACTATTGCAGATGAAACTGGAAAAGAAGTTTCCAGAGATGTTGAAATAGATGAGTCTAGATACACACAATTAGTTCCTGAATTTGAAAAAACATATTTTAAAGAAGTTTATGCAGAATTAAGTAAAAGGTTTAAATTAGGCAGAGTTAGACTTTTGTTAAAAGAACCAAGATCAACATTAAGCTGGCATAAAGATCCTGAATGTAGGTTACATGTACCTATTATTACTAATAAAGGATGTTCTATGGTCATTGAAAATGTAGCAAAACATCTTCCGGCTGATGGCAAAGTATGGATAACAAATAACACAAAATATCATAATTTTTTTAATGGTGGAGAACAGGCTAGAGTTCACTTAGTAGCATGTGTGCTTGAAAGTCCGTTTAAAAAATAATGGAGTTAACATCTGGCATATTCAAAGCTGCTGGACAAATTTATTCCAATAACAAAGGTTCGCTTTTAAGAACGGTCATTTATACGATTGGACACTTTGTAATCGCTATAACAGTCTTAATGCTTGTAGCTAATGTTTCTTTTATGATTGCGCTTACAGATGCAATTGTGGAGCCGATAGCTAACTCTATTTGGTATTTTATTTTAGATAAGTGGTGGACGAGTAAATCTAAAAACTCTTAGTTTGACAATCCCCAAATATTGCCCGTTTTTATCCATCCCGTAAATTCATTAGTTTTAATTTCACACCAATTATTTAAACATTCTTTTAAAATTAACACTCTTCCTTTTTTAATTTTAGCCACTGGTTTTGAAAAGTTTGAGGGTTTTTTAAAAAGGATTTTATCCTCAATTGGTATAATAGAATTTATTGGTTTAAGTTGTGACCAGTGTATCCATCCATTGTTATTTTTAAAGTCAATTACTCTTCTCCAATTTTCTTTTTTATCTATTTGCTTTAAAGGCAGGTTTACTTTTTTGTAAACAAACTTAATAGGAGAGTCGAAACCTGGACCGTATCTTACATTAACTTTATTTTTTTTTAGAGATAGATAAATTTCTTGTGCAGGGCTTATCGAAAAAAAAAACAAGGAAATAGATATTATTAATATGAATTTAATTGTATTTTTTTCTTTCATTTCACACTTTTCTCAAATTTACTTTTCTAAAATTTAAATTTAGTAAATCAATTATTAAAATTTTACCATTGAGACTTTTACCAATTTTCAATATTTTTTTTAAAATTTCATTAGCTTGTATGGTACCAACGATGTTAGCAACTGTTCCCAAAACCCCTTCAAATTGACAATCCAAAACATCATCTAAAATTTCATCCTCTTGAAAAAAACTTCTTAGACAAGGAGATTTCTTATCTTTAAAATCAAATGTAAAAATATGTCCATCAAATTTACTGATAGCAGCNGTGACAAGAAATTTTTTTTCTTTTTTGCATGTGTCATTAATTAATAATTTCGTTTCAAAATTGTCAGAGCCATCTACAATATAGTTAAATTTTTTGACTATACTATTGCAATTCTTTTTATTAAATCTTGTTTTGTAGCAATCTATTTTTGCCTTTGAATTAATNTTTTTTAATTTTTTTTTCGCTANATCAACTTTAGATTTCTTAAGGTCAGAAATATTAAAAAGACTTTGTCGATGAATATTAGATAAATCAATACTGTCAGAGTCTACTATTCCTATGGTACCGACACCAGCNCTCACTAGAAANTCTGCNACAGGNCATCCCAATCCCCCCATTCCTATTATTAATACTNTAGATTTAATGATTTTTTCTTGACCAATAATTCCNATATTTTTNAGAATAATTTGTCTTGAAAACATTTCAATTTGATTTTTATTTAATTTTATTCTCATTTACCTGTCGAACCAAACCCATCCTTTCCTCTAATAGACTCAGGCAAATTATTTACTTCTTCTAACTCCATTTTGACTACTGGTGCTAATATCATTTGTGCAATTCTATCACCATTATTTACTAAAAATTTCTCATCTCCATGATTGTATATGATAACTTTAATTTCACCTCTGTAATCACTATCAATTGTCCCAGGAGTATTTAAAACTGTAATATTCTTTTTTGCTGCTAAACCGGATCTTGGTCTTATTTGAATTTCATAATTCTCTGAAAATGCAACTGATAAGCCTGTAGGTATTAAATATGAAGTTTTTGGTTTTATTTCAATAGGCTCTTTTATGAATGCCATCAGGTCTAAACCTGATGCACCACTTGTTTTATATTCAGGTAATTTTACTAATGGATCAAGTTTTTTTATTAAAACTTTCACCATTAGTTTAATTGAGCAACTAATCTATCTACAATTTCTTCTGATATCTCTGATTTTTTTTTTAATAAAAGTCTTTCTGTTTCCATATTTTTATTTTTATAGAAAATCATGACTTCATTATTTTCACTGTCGAAACCAGTTTCATTTTTTGACACATCATTAGCAATAATCCAATCACAATTTTTATTTTTCAACTTTTGAAGGGCATTTTCTTCTATATTTGTTGTTTCAGCTGCAAAACCTACAACAATTTTTGGCCTCATAAAATTATGATTTGAAACATAGCTTAAAATATCAACATTTTTTTCAAGTATTAATGTAAAATTATCTAATTTTTTAATCTTTTCTTTTTTATTGTGGCTTACTTTAAAATCACCAACAGCTGCTGCGAATACAGCTATATCTGTTGGTAGATTTTTTTGTGTAGCTNTAAACATTTCCTCGGCTGTTTCAACTTGGATTAATTTAATTTCATCATCGACTTTTAGACTTGTGGGTCCTGATATCAGGGTTGTATCAAAGCCTCTTTTATGAAGAGATTTTGCAATTTCGTAACCTTGCTTACCGCTTGATTTATTTGTGATAAATCTTACCGGATCAATATATTCATTAGTTGGACCTGCAGTTACAAGGGCTTTGAGTTTATTACTTTTGATTTTTTCTAATAAAAAATTTTGAATTTCATTATAAATACTTAAGGGTTCTGACATTTTACCCTCGCCATATTCACCACATGCCATATCGCCTATTTCGGGACCAATAATTTTGTAACCATAACTTTTAAGCAATTTTAGATTTTTCTGTGTAGACTGGTGTTCCCACATTCTAACATTCATTGCAGGAGCCAAAAAAATTTGTTTGTTAGAGGCTAGTGTGACAGTTGAAGCTAAATCATCTGAGGAACCCTGNCTNANTTTGGAAATNGTGTTNGCAGTTGCNGGAGCNANNATNATTACATCNGCCCATCTTGANANAGANATATGNTCCATTTCTGTCTCATTTTCTANNCTAAATAANTCATCATAAACTTTNCCTTGAGATAAAGAGGCTACAGATAATGGGGTTACAAACTCCTTAGCATTTTTTGTTAGAATTGTTTTTATTTCAGCATTATTCTTTTTAAACAATCTTATAGTTTCGAGACTTTTGTAAGCAGAAATGCCACCACATATTATAAAAAGAATTTTTTTATTTGATAAATTTTCCATTGGCTGAATTAAAATATTAAAAGACCAAAAATTACAAGAACTAATAAACCAATAATAGATTGATTTCTAAAAGCTGTCATTTCTGATTTTTGAGTATTTAAAGCCGTGTAGGAGTTTGAGTTTTGTGGGATTTGTCCACTAGCCAAATAAGTAAGAGCTTGATTAGCTTTATCCATTATTTCTGGAAACTCTGGCAATCTTTTGATCACTTCGGTTGTGTTTTGGAATGTTTCGTTAAGCTTTGTCATTGGATCTTTCGTTTCTTTAAGCCAACTTTCAAGAACNGGTTTTGAGGTCGTCCAAATGTTTGTGTTAGGGTTTAATTTTCTTGCAACCCCTTCTACTACAACCATTGTTTTTTGTAACATTAAAAGCTGTGGTTGGGTTTGCATATTAAATTTTTCTGTTACATCAAATAGTTGCTTTAATAATTTTCCGCCAGAAATATCCTTTACAGCTTGTCCAAAAATCGGTTCTCCAATAGATCTTAAGGCTTGAGCTAAATCATCTATTGGAACTTCTTTAGGTACTAGACCTGCAATTAAATGAACTTCAGCAACTTTACGATAATCTCTTTGAATAAAACCAAACAATATTTCAGCTAAAAATCTTTTACTCATTTTATCTAATCTACCCATTATTCCAAAGTCAATTGGAACAATTTGACCGTCATTATCTATAAATATATTTCCTTGATGCATATCAGCATGAAAAAATCCGTCTCTTACAGCATGTCTTAAAAAATTTTGTATAATATCTTCAGCTATTTTTTCAGTATTAAATTCTTTATTTTTTAACTCCTCCGTTTCTCTAATAGATATTCCATCAACCCAATCTAAGGTCATCACATTTTCGCTAGTATAATTCCAATAAATTTGTGGAACTCTAAATCCAACATCATTTTTTGTATTTTCTGCATATTCATTTGCAGCAGCAGCTTCAAATCTCAGATCCATTTCTAAGTTTGTGATTTCTTTTAGCAAAAAAACAACCTCTACTAATTTAAGCCGTTTTGTTTTTTTAATGAATGATTCAATTAAAAAGGCAAAAAGCATGATCGCGTCAATTTCCTCGTTAAATATTTTTTTTATATCTGGTCTTAAAATTTTTATTGCTACATCTTTGATAACTCCATTATCATCTATTTGAGCTTTATGGACTTGAGCTATTGAAGCAGCAGCAACTGGTTCAGTCAAATTTATTATAGAGTTATAGGTTTCATTACCTAAATCATTTTTAATAATTTCTTTCGCTTGCAATAAAGAAAAAGGTGGTAACCTATCTTGAAGATTTTCAAGTTCCTTAGAAAGCTCCTCACCAATTATATCGGGTCTTGTAGCTAAAAATTGACCAAGCTTGATAAATGTTGTTCCCATTGACTCTAGTGATTGAGATAATTTTTCTCCGTCATTTTTGCTAATATTTGTTTGTTTCTTTTTTGAAAAAGAAAAGGATAATAATCTAAATATAATTTTAATTGCTAATGGCGGTTCCTTAAATTTTGAAATGATATTTAATATATCAGAACAAGCTACTTTTCTTCCAAGTTTAAAAAGAATTATTAATTTTTTAATCATCAAACTTTCCAACCACTGTGAATAGAGACAATTCCACCAGATAAATTTCTATAAGTGCATTTTTCAAAATTACTCTTTCCCATTGCATCAATCAATTCCTCCTGATTTAGAAAATTTTCTATACTTTTGACAAGATATTCATAAGGCTGTCTTTCGCCAACAACAAGTTTTCCAATATATGGTATTAGCTTAGAATAATTTTTATAAAGTGTTTCCAAATTTATATTTTGTATTTTTGAAAATTCTAAACATAAAAAGCGACCGCCAGGCTTTAAAACCCTATAGGCTTCTGACAAAGCTTNAGCAATGTTAGCAGTGTTTCTTAAACCAAAACTTATAGTATAAAAATCGAATAAATTGTCGTGCAGGGGAATTTTTTCAGCTGGAGAGATGATCCAATTTATGTTTTTAAATTTAGATAATTTTTCTTTACCTTTGCTAATCATTGCATTGTTAGGATCTACACACGTGACTTGAGTTGATTTATTTACATGTTTTAAAAAAAGTTTGGCAATGTCACCTGTGCCACAAGCTACATCAATCAAACTTTGGTTGGATGAAGGATTCATCATACTTAAAAGACTTTTTTTCCACAATCTATGAATACCTAATGACATGAAATCATTCATTAGATCATAGCGATCATAAACTTGATTAAAAACATTTTGGACTAGTCCTTTTTTATTTTGTAAGTATTGTTGCATAATTCAAAAATATATAATCAATATAGTATTAAATGCCAGAATTACCAGAAGTAGAAATTGTCCGTCAATCTCTTGACAAAAGAACCAGACAAAAAAAGGTAAAAAAAGTATTAGTTAGAAATAGAAATTTAAGATTTAAAATTCCTCAAAATTTCGCAAAACACATCGAAGGAAAAAAGATAATTAAAGTAAAAAGGTTTTCAAAATATTTGATTATTTGCTTATCAGACAAAAGTTATTGTCTTTTACATCTTGGTATGTCTGGAACAGTTCATCTATTGAATAAAAAGAAAAAAAATTTAGTAACAAACACAAGTTTTTATAGTTCACCTCAGATACCAAAAAAACATAATCATGTAGAAATTTTCTTCAATAATTTTAAAATTGTATACAATGATCCTCGAAGATTTGGGTTTTTTGAATTTTTGGTTAATGAAAATCTTTTAAAAAAAAGATTTTCTCATCTTGGACCTGAGCCTTTTCAAAAAGAGTTTAATTTAGATTATGTATTTTCTTTTTTTAAAGGAAAAAAAAAGAATATTAAAAATTTTTTATTAGATCAAAGTTTTGTATCAGGAATAGGAAACATTTATGCAAGTGAAATCTTATTTTTAAGTAAAATTAATCCAGAAAAAAAAGCATCATTTCTTAGCAAGAAAGATTGTAAAAAAATAATATTAAATTCAAAAAAGGTTTTGATTAATGCAATTAAAAAGGGTGGTTCAAGTATTAGAGATTTTAAAAATACATTAGGTAAATCTGGAAATTTTCAAAAAAATTTTAATGTTTATGAAAGAAATAGATTAAATTGTATGCGATCTGATTGTAGAGGAATTATAAATAAAAAAATGATTTCCAATAGATCCTCTTTTTTTTGTAATATTTGTCAAAAATAATAAATTATTTGATTGACCGATATAAATTCAAGAGTTATACCCCTGCAATCATGGCCAATACAAAGTCTGCAATTAAAAGAATTAGAAGAATATCAAAACAAACTGCCGTTAATAAAATCAGAAAAAGCAGATACAAAAATGCAATAAAAAAAATGAAACTTTTAATTGAAAAAAAAAAGAAGTCTGAAGCGATTAAATTCTTACCTAAGTTGAATTCTGAACTTATGAAAATAGCGAAGACAGGAATAATAAAAAAGAAAAACGCTTCAAGGAATGTTTCAAGAATTTCTAAAAAGATAGCGTCTTTATAGTTATACACCCAAGGTTGTTTAGAGATACAACTTTTAGAGCTACACAATCTGACATCATTGTATTTTTAAATACTATATTTAGACTTAGTAAATAAATAAATATATTTTATTCAATTATAAATTTTATTAATAAAAAAAAAAATAAATTTTTTTTTATATAACATCAGTTGAACAATCCTAGATTTTATATTTTTTTTAATTTCTAAAATTATTTGTTGAAAAATTTTCTATTATAGTTCTAACTGAACTTCTTCCAGTTATATGAATAATTCAAAAATAAATAATAATTTAGAAATAAAATCCGAAAAAATTAAATGGACTGAAATTCAATCTGAAATGAAAAATAAATTGGGTGTAGAGATTTATGAAAGTTGGTTNAAAAAGATTATTTTTGTTGAAGAATTTAGTAATTATTTATTATTATCTGTGCCAACAAGATTTATTAGAGACTGGATTACATCAAGATATTTAGATCAGATACTTACAGCTGTTAAGAATCATAAAAAAGAAATTGTGAGAATAGAGTTTAAAATTGATGAAAAAATTAATGAAAAAAATGACAATAATTCAAATTTTAAATCTTTAGAAAAAAAAGAAAATGTATCATTTATAAAAGACTCATATCTTCAATATAATCGAATAGATCCTAATAAAAGGTTTGATAATTTTATAACAGGGTCAAGTAATAAACTTGCCTATGAAGCTTCAATCAAAGCATCAGAAAATATAACCAATTATAACCCTCTTTATATTTACGGGGGAGTTGGGATGGGAAAAACTCATCTTTTGAATTCTATNGGAATTGAATTAAAGAAAGCCAATAAAGTTATGTTNNTTTCAGCNGAGCGCTTTATGTATCAATTTGTAAAATCTATTAAANCAAATGATATGGTNAAATTTAAAGAATATTTCAGAAATACAGATGTTTTATTAATAGACGATATTCAATTTATGAATGGTAAGGAGGCAATGCAAGAGGAGTTTTTTCATACTTTTAATGCATTACTTGAAAAAGGCTCAAAAATTATTGTTTCAGCAGACAGAGCTCCAAATAAACTATCTAGAATTCAAGAAAGGATTAAATCAAGATTTTCAGGAGGATTAGTTGTAGATATTCAAAAACCAGATCTTGAATTAAGAAAAAAAATTGTTGAAAAAAAAATAGATGAACTAAACACTTTATACCCAGATCAAATCAAAATTTCAAAAGATATACAAGATTTCATCAGTTTAGAAATAACTGCGAGCGTAAGAGAATTGGTAGGTGCAATTAATAGAACAGTATCATTCTCAAGAATTTATAACAAAATGCCAAATCTTGCAGAAATAAAAATTGTTTTAAAGGATCTACTTAATCTTGCAGAAAATAAAGTTACGATTGATTTAATTCAAACATTAGTTTGTAAATTTTTTAAGATTAGCAAAAATGAAATGCTTTCATCAAGAAGATCAAGATATTTAGTGAGACCCAGACAAACCGCTATATATTTGACAAAGATTTTGACCTCTAAGTCACTACCTGAAATTGGTCGTGAATTTTCAAATAGAGATCACACAACTATAATTCATTCAGTTAAAACAATCGAAAAATTGAAAGACAAAGATCCTGAGATGGTTGAGAATATAAATAAATTAAAAAATCAAATATTGTATAATCATAAAGAAAATGAAATTTAACATAAATCAACAAGACTTACAGCAGGCGTTAAATTTTTGTCAGGGTGTTATCGAAAAAAGAAATACATTGCCAATATTATCAAATATCCTATTAGATGCTCAAAATTCAAAACTTACAATAACTGCCACAGATTTAGACTTAATATTTGTTCACGAAATCAATAATATTGAAATTTTAGAGGAAGGAAAAACAACAACAACATCATCAGTTATGTATGATATAGTAAGAAAATTTTCCTCTGGAAAAAAAATTAGTTTAAACTTGACAGACTCAAGTAAACTTCATTTGGAGTCTGAAAAATCTTTTTTTAATTTAAATTGTATGCCAGCTTCTGAATTCCCTTTAAATGAGGAAAATTTTAATAAAAGTCAATTTTCAATAAAATCAAAACATCTTTTAAAATTACTCAATAAATGTAAATTCTCGATCTCAAATGATGAAACAAGACATTATTTAAGTGGGATTTATTTTCACCAAACAGAAGTAGAGGATAAAAATTATTTGACAGCAGTTGCTACAGACAGTCACAGGATGTCAATTTCCAAGATAAGATTAGATCAAAAAATAGATTTTGAACCAATTATATTACCTAAGAAAACAATCTTTCAATTGTGTTCTTTATTAGATAATTACGATGGAGAAGTATTAATCTCGAATGTTAAATCTAAAATAAAATTTGAGCTTAATAAAAGTATTTTAATATCAAAGTTAATAGATGGTAAATTTCCTAATTACATACAAGTAATACCAAAAAATAATCAAAAAAAATTAGAGGTGGATCTAAAATTATTCTTAGATTCAGTCGATCGTGTCGCCTCAGTCTCATCTGACAAAAAAGATGGTGTAAAGTTCAATTTAACAAAAAGTAACCTAGATTTGTCAGTAAATAACACCAACAGTGGTGATGGAAAAGAGAGTCTAAGTGTGAAGTTTGATCATGATTTAGAAATTAGTTTTAATTCAAGATATTTAATTGATGTAGCAACCCAACTAGATGGAGAAAAGGTGGAAATATACTTTAATGATACTGGTTCTCCAGCGTTGATCAAAGACCCAGGAGATTTTGACAGTATCTTTGTCGTGATGCCTATGAAAGGTTAATTAAGAGTGTCTAATTCTGAATAGATAGCTTTTTCAAGAATTTGAATAAAATTTTCTCGATCTAATCCTGCTGGAATTGGTTTTAAAATAGAGATTACAATGTCTTTATTTCCTTTTTTAAAACCTTTTTTAGGCCAAACGTATCCAGAATTAATTGCAACTGGTTGACAGACTATATTAAGTTGTTCATATATCCTAAATGCACCTTTTTTAAACGGTGGCCTCTCATTTGGAAGAACTCTAGTTCCCTGAGGAAATATAATTAGTGGCCTATCAGATTGATTTACAATTTTTGAAATATGATCAAAAAAACCCAAATTATCTTTTGTAACTTGATTTCTTTTTATTGATATTGATCCTATTTTTTTCAAATACCAACCAAATATTGGAATCCATAACAATTCTTTTTTAAGAATAAATACAGGTGATTTAAATATTGTTTGTAAATAGAAGGTTTCAAACATTGATTGATGAGATGCTGCAATAAAAAATTTTTCATTAGTAACAATATTTTCTTTTCCTTTAATAGAAATTTTTACTGATAGAATAAATCTTAAACAAAACCCTGCCCAATAACCCATTAATTTTCCACCTATCAACACAACCTGTTTAGGTAAAAAAAAAGAGGGTAAAAAAATTATTGAAATTAAAATAATTCCAGTAAAAAAAATTAATGAAAATAAAAAATTTCTTATCATTTTTATCAAAAGCTAAATTATNTCTTTATGCTTTTGTCTTTTTCTTATNACTATAATTTTGGATCCTTTTATTAANACNTCTATTGGTTTTGGTCTTAAATTATAATTTGAGCTAAGTGACATCCCATAAGCTCCTACATCACATATAGCAATTAGATCTTTTTCCTCTAATTTTTGAAATCTTTTTAATGTAATAAATTTATCTGTACTTTCACAGATAGGCCCAACAAATTCATATGTTTTTTTTGACATTAGATTAGACTTTGTTACAGGCAAAGTTTTATGTAATGCACCATATAAAGCTGGTCTCATCAAGTCATTCATTGCTGCATCTAAAATTATAAATTTTTTTCTTCCACTGTCTTTTATATAAATTATTTTAGTTACCAATGTTCCAGTATCACCTATAATTGATCTACCAGGTTCGAATATAATTTTAACTTTATGCTTATCTAAAAATTTACATATTGAAGAATTATATTTTTTATAATTTAGTTTTTTATTATTATTAGAGTATTTAATGCCCATACCCCCACCTAAATCTACAAATTCAAAGTCGTAGTCAATTTGACTTAAAATTTTACTCACAGCTCTCAGCATTTTTTCGTATGGCTTATTGTCTAAAATTTGGCTGCCTATATGAACGCTCAGACACTTTAAATCGACATTTTTTGAATTTTTACAATAATTTACAATTTTGTAGAATGTATTTTTGTTCACACCAAATTTATTTTCTTTTTTACCAGTAGAGATTTGATTAAGTGTTTTAGCATCTGTGTTAGGATTTAGTCTTACTCCAATTTTTATTCTTCTATTTTTAGATTTTGCAATTCTGTTTATTTCTTTTATTTCACTTAAAGACTCTGCATTAATAAGCAAAATTTTTTTTTTCGATTGCAAAACTTATTTCGGTTGATGTTTTACCAACTCCGGAAAATACTATTTTTTTAGGGTTTATTCCCGCTTTTAGGGCCAACATCAGCTCTCCAATTGAGACGACATCAGCTCCTAATCCGAGTTTTCTTATTTCTCGAATTAAATTTATATTCGTATTAGATTTTATTGCGAAACAGATTAATGGAGAAAAAGTTTTGAATGAATTTTTAAAATTTGTAACATTTTCTCTTAATTTTGAATATGAATATGAATAAAAAGGTGTCCCAAATTTATTCGCAATTTTTTGGAAATTAACTTTTTCTATTGTTAGTTTTTTATTTATATATTTCATTAAGATACACTAGTTAAAATTTTTTGTGACATTACTTTTTTGTTAGGATCTATATACTCAGGATCACCTTTCTTGCCACAAGAAATAACCGCGCAAAATAATAATATAATTAAAGCAATTTTTTTTATCATTTTTCTTTTTTATATTTCATTATCATTTTTTTAATATTATCAAAAGAAGTTCCACCATATGATTTTTTTGAATTAATTGAATTTTTTAAATTAAATACTTTCAAAACATCATCTTTAAGTTTAGGCTCAATCTTTTTTAATTCTTCAATAGAAAGCTCATTCAATTTCTTTTTTTTCTTTTCTGCATAATTAACCACAGCTGCAGTTTTTTGATATGCCTTTCTAAATGACATTGAATGATTCTGAACAAGATAATCTGCCAAATCAGTCGCTGTTGTGTATCCTGAATTAGCAAGTTCTAACATTTTGTTTTTATTTGGTGAAAAGTTTTTGAGAATTTCATCAAAAATTTTTAGGCAATTATTTAAATCATCGAAGGATTTGAAAAGAATTTCTTTATCATCCTGCAAATCTTTGAAATAAGATAATGGTAAACCTTTTAATATTGTAAGCATAGAAAATAGATTTCCGTAAATGGTACCTGATTTTCCTCGAAGATATTCTAAAAGGTCAGGATTTTTTTTTTGAGGCATTATAGATGATCCAGTCACAATTTTATCTGACAGTTTTATTAAATTAAAACCATCAGAATTCCAAATAATAAGCTCTTCAGCTATTCTAGAAATATGCATCGCACATAAGGAGGCAGCAAATAAAAAGTCTAAAACAAAATCTCTATCTGAAACTGTGTCGATAGAATTATTAGTAGGTTTTTGAAAACCAAGTTTTTTTGATGTGAAATTTCTATCTATATTAAATGATGTACCAGCTAAAGCAGCAACACCTAAAGGATTTTCGTTTAAACTATCTAGATTATTAAAAAATCTTTTTTTATCTCTATTAAACATTTCTACATAAGACATTAAATAATGTGCAAAAGATATGACTTGTGCATTTTTAAGATGTGTAAAACCTGGCATAATAGTTTCGATATTTTTTTCAGCTAACTTAATTGTGCTTCTTATAATTTTACTAATATTGTCATTAATGTCATAGGTTGAATTTTTTATCCAAATTTTAAAATCAGTAATTACTTGATCATTTCTTGATCTTGCCGTGTGAACATAACCTGCATCTTCACCTATAATTTGAAACAGTCTTTTTTCAATATTCATATGAATATCTTCGTATTTTTTGTTAAATTCAAATTTTTTATTTGTTATTTCTTTTTGAATTTTATTTAAACCATAAACAATTTTGTTTTTGATTTTAAAAGAAATTATTTTTTGTTTAAAAAGCATTTCAACATGAACGATAGAAGCTTTAATATCCTCATTGTAAAGACGTTTGTCGATGTCTATGGAATTTCCAACTTTTTGAAATAAACTAGAATTATTTTTTTTTATTCTAGTGCTCCATATTGACTGGTTGTTTTTAATTTTTGACATGATATTTAATTATATCTTTTAACATGAGAATATTAATAATACTTATTTTTTTGTTGTCTAACTCATTTGCTGTTGAAACAACTGATTTTAAAAATCTTATAATTAAAAAAGACCAAAAAAAATACGAAGATTTATCATTTCTAGATTCTGATAAAAAACAAGTTAATTTAGATGATTATCGAGGAAAACTAATTTTATTGAATTTTTGGGCTTCTTGGTGTGCTCCATGTAAAGAAGAAATGCCTTCTTTAGACTCACTACAATCGAATAAAAATTTGAATAATCTTCAAATTTTTCCGATAAATGTTGGTCAGGATAACGAAAAAAAAGCTAAAGATTTTTTTGAAGAACTAGATATTAAAACTCTAAATATCTATTTTGATACACCCATAACATTAGCAAAAAAGTTCCAGTTAAGAGGTATACCAACTACGATTTTGATCAGTAAAGATGGGTACGAATTTGCTAGAATTATTGGATCCATTGATTTTGAAAGTCAAAAATTTATTAAGTGGTTAAGTAAATATAATTAATCTTTAAAAAAATAAGCAAAACAGACTAGAGCTATTATTGCTAAGAATTGTAACAACACTCTTAATTGCATAAGTTTATTAGAATATTTTTTACTTGTTTCACCACCTTTAAATAAAGTACCAATACCAAGTATCAGCACAATACCCACTGTTAAAAGCAAAACTATAGATAATATCTTAACTAATATTCCAGAAATCATAATTTTATTGTAGATTCTTTTTAAAATAAAAAAACATAACTTATATAGTAATAGTATGACATTTTGTCTAGACTCAATTATCATAAAACCTGAAGAGGGAAAAGAAATAAAAAATGCGATCATCCTTCTTCATGGTTATGGTGGTGATGGCAATGATATTAGTATGCTAACCATGAATTGGAAAAGATTTTTGCCCAATACAATTTTTTTATGTCCAAATGGCCATGAGCCTTGTCCTATTAATCCTTCTGGTTTCCAGTGGTTTGATTTAACAAAAGATGATCCAAATTATATTCTTGAGCAGTCTCTTAGAGCAGAAAAAAAATTGAATAATTTTATTGACCAAATTAAAGATGAATTTAAAATTGAAAATAAAAAAATTTGTCTATCTGGTTTTAGTCAGGGGTGTATGATGTCCTTAAACATAGGTTTGACTGCTAATGAAGAATTTAATTGTATAGTAGGTTTTTCTGGCAAAATAATAAATCAAAGTGATTTAAAATCAAGAAAGAAAGTTTCAACAAGTACAATATTAATTCATGGAGACTCTGATCAAGTTGTCTCACCTAATTTTTTGTTAGAGGCCAAAGACTTTTTGATTAGAAATGATGTATCAATTGAGACACATTTAATTAAAAATTGTGATCATTTCATTCCATCAGAGGCTTCGAGTATAGCTTTAAAATATATTTTAAAAAAACTTAATTAAACGCTTGATTGAAATATTTTTTTATTTAAGCTAATGTTTAAATATGAATAGTTTTACTGAACAAGATGTGTCTTTAGAAAGATGTCCTGCGCTAGTTTTAAATGCAGATTACAGACCATTAAGCTATTATCCTTTATCTTTATGGTCATGGCAAGATACAGTAAAATCTGTCTTTTTAGACCGTGTTGTTATAGTTAGCAGTTATGACAGAGTAGTAAGAAGCCCGTCATTTGACATGCAATTGCCAAGCGTAATAGCTTTGAAAGATTATATTGTACCGCAATCAAAACCTAGTTTCACAAGATTTAATGTTTTTTTAAGAGATAAATTCTCATGTCAATATTGTGGTAGTAATGATGAATTAACTTTTGATCACTTATTACCAAGGTCTAAAGGTGGTGAAACAAACTGGGATAATGTCGTTACAGCATGTTCATCTTGTAATGTCAAAAAAGGAGGAAAGTTATTGAAATCTTCTGGAATGAAACTTACACAATATCCCTACCAACCTTCTACTGAAGATTTACACCGTAATGGAAAAAATTTTCCACCAAATTACTTACACAAAAGCTGGATGGACTATTTATATTGGGATGTTGAATTAGAGCCTTAAATTTAAACTTTTTCTGAAATACGAATTGCTATTTTTGATCCTGTCTTAATAATTTTGTCCATAATAGAGTAAAGCCCTTTTTTTGTAGCACCTTTTTCATAAGCTATATTCTTATGATGTAATTCATCATCTCTAAATTTTATAATTTTTTTTTTGAGATTTTTTTCATCTGGACCAAGTTGATTAATTTGATCCTGGTAATGTTTATCAATAACTTCTTCAACAGAAGCTGTGCACAACATTGCAGCTTTTTTACCAAGTATTGTAGATCCAAAACCTAAACCTATTCCAAGAAGATCCCACAAAGGTAAAAACTTTGTTGGTTCAATGTTTCTTTTTTTAATTTCTTCTTCAAAAAATTGACAATGTTCAATTTCGTGTTCTTTCATATCTTCAATTGTTTTTTTCAAATTATCATTTTTTACAATAGTATTTAAAGCTAATAGTTGGCCCTCGTATATTTTGACAGCACCTCTTTCACCAGCATGATCAACTCTAATAAATTCTTCAACTCTATTGTTTGTTTTTTTCATAATTGTTATAAATTTTCGTAAGGGTTATAATAAATATTATACTAATTACAATATTAATACTTGTAAGAGATAATCCCAAAATTCTAAATGTCACATCTTTACAGCTTACAGTTTTTTCACTTAATTGTTTAAGTAGATCCTCTTTTGTAATATTCTCGGTAAAATCTTTTACACCACAAACTGCTGATTCTTTGAAAAAACCTTGTTCAATGCCATAGTGATAAAAGGAAATTGCCAGAGAAAATACAAAAGTAATAATTAACAATAAAATAAAGAATTTTTCATTTTTTCTTAAAATGAATATTGTGGATATTAAAACCAAACTTAACCCATAAGGAATTCTTTCTAATATACATAAATTGCAAGGCTGATGTCCTAATATATATTCTATGAAAAAAGCAGTACTTAAAGCGATAACACTAAATAAGAAAATTGTTTTAAGATAAAACTCAACTTTTAATTTAAACATGCTATTTTAAATTCAGATAAATTAATATTCCAATAATAACAATTAACATCCCGACTACTGTAAACCATTTTGACCCATGTTTATCCATAAACCGATTAAATAAATCTCCAAATTTATAGGAGAGGTAAGATACAATAAAAAATCTTAACCCTCTTGAAATAAAACTAATAAAAATAAAAATTAAAAGGTTAAACCCTATTAGGCCACTGGCAATAGTAAAAACTTTATAAGGAAGAGGTGTAAAACCTGCTAAAAAAAGTATTCCTAGCCAAGCATAAAAACTATCACTATTAATTAAATTTTCTTTAATTTTAGATAATTTATCTTCATAACCATAGAAATTCATAATATTTGATCCAAACTCAAAAAAAAATGCACCAATAAAATAACCAAGTATACCGCCCATAACTGAAAAAATTGTTGTAATAAAAAAGATTTTTAAGAAATCATTTTTTTTCGATATTACCATAGGAACTATCATTACATCTGGAGGAATTGGAAAAAAAGAACTTTCAATAAATGATACTATCGCTAAATAGTACTTAGAACTTTTGTGACCTGCCAAATCTAAACATTTTTTGTAAAGATCATTAAACATTTTTTTTGTTTTAATATAATTTTAGTTCTTATACTATTTAATAAATTATTAAATAATTAAGGGCGAATGGCGGAACTGGTAGACGCGCACGACTCAAAATCGTGTTTCGCAAGAAGTGAGAGTTCGATTCTCTCTTCGCCCACCAAATTATGGAA